>ODAI014394460.1_pt1 | contig 19600 bp, 12 predicted proteins | sample 1539321 | NCBI WGS metagenome assembly ODAI01 (sample SAMN02144231, study PRJEB22623) | gut metagenome | biome: sheep rumen | host: Ovis aries | place: New Zealand
AACAACGAGTGGACGGCGAAAGCCAGCAACGGCAATGAATACACGGGTGCCGAGGGGACGAGCGAGGGCTTCCAGATCTACGGACTGCCTCCCTACGCCTACTATTCGGCTGGTCTGGCCTGCTTTATGTACGGACCGAACGCCAACCAGTACATGCAAGACAATCACGACGTGTGGAACAACTCGATGGACCTGGCCGGCATTCAGAACGGTGGCATCATCGGCTTCAAGTATTTCGGCTTTGGCGGACTGGCCAAGGATACGAAGGGCGTGAAGGCATTCGAGGGCACGAAGCAAGGCGACGGCACCATACTCGGCCTTAATCTGACTGCCAGCGGCAAGGGAGCCTTCAAGATTCACGTTAAACTCGACGACCCCTGGAAGGGTCAAGAGATTGGCGTAGTTGACGTGCCCGCCGACGCTAAGCGTCAGGCTTCGATGTACTATGCAGCCGTTCCTGCAGTAGAAGGTCTCACCGGCAAGCACGCTATCTACCTCGTGGTGGAAGGCCCGGAAGTACAGCAACCCCAACAGCCTCAGGGCCGTCCGGGCTTTGGCGGCCGTGGCCCTCAGCAGCCGCAGCGTCCGCAGGGTTTGTTCGACCTCCACGGAGTCAACTTCTCCAAGGGCATTGGTGCTCCTGCTCCTATCGTGCCTCAGGTCACTATCACTGCCGACGGCAAGCCGCTGACGATTCCCACGACACCTGTCCGCTTCAACAACCAAAACGGCTACCCCGACCAGATCCGCTACCAACTCTATGCGCCGCTGGATGCCGGTTCGAAGCTGAAGGCTACGGCCAACATTCCTGTTGGTGTGAAGTTCGACATCAGTCCTATCGTTGAAGGTCGTGCCACCATCAAGGCCACCTACAATGGCAAGACCAAGATTTTCCTTATTAACTAAGAAGCGTCCGATTCCTCATCGGAAACCCTATAGAGGGCTGTGCCACATTATTTGGTGCAGCCCTCTTTTTCGTTGAATACATACTACGTTGTCGTCAGAGGGCCACTCTTAAATAGTCAGAGAGCCTCTCTAACGTTGTCAAAGCATAGCTATGGTCTAGTAAAATAATTTATTTTACCGACTAAAATAATTTATTTTGCTGTCTAAAATAATTTATTTTACTTTGCAAAATAATTTATTTTACAAGATGAAAGGATACATCTGACATCACCAAAAGCCATCTATGACAAGACTAGATGTGGCTTCTGACAACAGCAAACGGAAAATAATCGGGCGAAAGGTTGCGAAATTGAGAAAAAATGTGCATATTTGCACTTTGAAACTACAAACAAGAAAAACAACCTATGAAACCACTTCATCTTCTCATTGCGGCATTCGCCCTATGGGCATCAGAAGCGATGGGGACCACTATCGAGCAACTCTATTCGGCCAGCAGCACCAACCCCGTTGATGCCACATGGCTGATTACGAACCCATCGTTCGAGACGGGCGACGAGACGGGGTGGACGCTCATTGGCAAAGACCCTAACGGCAACGATGAGTTCAAGACACGAGACTACGGGATGAGTGGGAAGGACGGCCAATACCTGATGAACGCCTATCAGTGGTGGGCATCGAGCCTCAGCGTCAGACAAGTGGTGGAGAATGTGCCCAGCGGCGTTTACGAGATAACTGCCGTAGTTGCCACGTGGGAAGGCCGCAACGTCTGGTTCGCCGCCAATGGAACCACCGTGAACAAGGCTGGCATCAACGACGCTACGGGCATTCCCGTATCTATAGCGCTGACCATTGGCACCGAACAAACGCTCGACATCTCGGCAGGTAGCACGGGTGCTTGGTGGGAAGCGGGACACGAGGGTGAGACGCAGACATTCTTCAAACTCGATAATGTCAGGTTGACATGCAAAGGCGTTTATCTGAACGGAATGGCCAAACCTTTGCCCAACGACAACACCACTCTACTCGCGGCGGGTCAATGGTATTATTACGATGCACCTTATCCCACCCAATATTGGCTTAGAGGCAACATCGATGGAATGGTCTACTCCACCGATGGCATGCGGTTTGCAGATGAAGTCACAACTCATCCCGCGGAACACATCATGACATTCCCTAAAGGACGCGTTTATTTCAAGACCACACGAAACGACGCCACCCTGATTATCGATACAGAAAGAGACCTGCAACAAGATAGTTTCACGGCTGTGGCGCTGAATGTGGACGGGCTGCCACAAAAGATACTTACCTATAATCTAAACGAAGATGGGCCTGGAGAAGACGGCACAAAACTCATCAGCCAATATCTGGCTGGTAAGGGATACGACTTCATCGGAGTGAGCGAGGACTTCAACTATCACGGCTCGCTGATGACCAAACTCTCCAACAACTACGATAGCGGAACGATTCGCGCAACGTTGAGTGTGAGTGGTCTCCTTTCGGGCGGTATCCCCTTCGACACCGATGGGTTGAACCTGATATGGAAGAAAAGTCGTGTGACTACATCAAACGAAAGTTGGACACGGTGGACTTCCACCACATCCACCGATGGCAACCAATACGTGAAAAAAGGGTTCCGCCACTACGACATGAACATCGGAGAGGGAATGGTGATGGATGTCTATGTGCTCCACATGGACGCCGGCGAAGCCACCGATTCGCGCGAGGCGCAATGGAGACAACTGACCGATGCCATCAACAACGCCGATGCAAGTCGACCGAAACTTGTCATCGGCGACACCAACAGCCGATGGACGCGCGAAGACATCAAGGCAAACTTCACCGATAAGTTCAGCAAGTTCACCGTTTCCGACGTGTGGGTGGAACTGTGTCGCAACAACATCGCACCCAATACCAGTATGGGTGACCTGACTGACCAGTCTGCCCCTACTAATTATGCTAACTACGAGGTGGTAGACAAAGTCATCTACCTGAATCCCAAAAGCGCAAACACCGTGCAACTATCGCCCATCAGTTTCCGCATCGAACAAGACTACACTTACGGAAACGTGCAGGGAACCAATGACAACAAGCCGTTGGGCGACCATAGGCCTGTGGTGGTGGAGTTCACGTGCATCAAGTCGGGCAATGTGAAGAGCATTCTGGGCGATGTGGACAGGGATGGATTCGTCAACATCACCGATGTCACGGCTCTCGTGGAAATTGTTCTTGGCAAAGACAACGCCACGCCCTGTCAATTCGACCACATAGCTGCCGACGTGAACATGGACGGAAGCATCTCGATTGTTGACGTCACCGAACTGATTGAAATCATCCTAAAGAAATAACAACATGAAAACGCTACGTTCTCTTCTGACCACACTCTTGTTGGTCATAACTATTCCCAGTTTCTCCTCCCTCACCCAGTACGTCAATCCTTACATCGGGACGGGTGGGCACGGCCACGTGTTTCTTGGAGCCAATGTACCCTTCTCGCTCGTGCAATTGGGCCCCAACCAGCACAAACGCGGATGGGACTGGTGCTCGGGCTATCACTATAGCGACTCCATCCTGCTGGGATTCTCACACATGCATCTCAGCGGAACGGGTTGTGGTGACCTTGGCGACCTTTGCTTCCTGCCCATCAAGCAAGTAGGGCAAACCGAGACAGTGTTCAGTCATGCCGATGAGCAATGCCGTCCTGGCTACTACGCCCTGCGAATGCACTCGCCCGAGGTGTTTGTGGAACTGACTGCCACCCAACGCGTGGGCATGCACCGCTATACTTTCGCCAACAACGGCCAACCGTCCATGCTGCTTTTCAACATGCAGGTGGGCAACGGATGGGACGAACTGACTGGCTCGAAGATTCATCAAGACAGCCCCACCCAACTCAGTGGGTTCCGTCGCTCTCACGGTTGGGCGGACGACCAGATGATTTATTATGTGGCACAGTTCTCGCAACCCGTCACGCTCGACTCCGTTTCCAACGACATCATAGCCATCATCCGACCTACACGTCCAGCGGAACCGCTGGTCATGAAGGTGGCTCTCTCGCCCACCAGCGTAGAAGGAGCCCTGCACAACATGAAAGCCGAACTGCCCGGATGGGACTTCGACCAAACGGTGCAGGATGCCGACAAGGCGTGGGAGCGCGAACTCTCACGCATCAAAATCAAGACCAACGACTCAACGGTGCGCCGAATCTTCTATACCGCCCTCTATCACACGATGACGGCACCTTCCGTCTTCTGCGATGTGCCCGATAACCAACAGGGGAAAGGGCTACTCTACACCACCCTCTCCCTTTGGGACACCTACCGTTCCCTTCACCCCCTCTTCACACTCATCCAACCAGAGAAGCAAGCCGACTTTGCCGAGACCTTCATGCACATCTATCGGCAGCAAGGCAAACTGCCCGTTTGGCATCTCATGGGATGCGAGACCAACTGCATGGTGGGGTCACCAGCCGTGCCCGTACTGGGAGACCTCATCTTGAAAGGATTCGTCAACAATGCCGAAGAAGCCTTCCAAGCTATGAAGTCCTCCCAGCTCATTAGTGAGCGGTCACTGGGTCTGCTGCGCGAATACGGATACATCCCCTATGACCTGGAGCCCAGCAACGAGACAGTAGCCAAGGCTTTGGAATATTGCCTGGCCGACGACGCTGTTGCGAGAGTGGCCAAACAACTGGGGCATACCGATGACTATCAGTATTTCAACCAACGAGCACAGTCGTATCGGAAGTATTTCGACCGACAGTCACTCTTCATGCGGGCTGTGGACAGCAAAGGCAACTTCCGTCCGGAGTTCGACCCCATCCGCGTCATCCATCGCGCCGATGATTATACAGAAGGCAACGCCTGGCAATACATCTGGCTCGTGCCTCACGACCCACACGGACTCATCTCACTCTTCCCGTCAGAGCAACGGTTCGTGGAGAAACTTGACTCGCTATTCCTCGTTGAAGGCGACCTTGGAGAAGAAGCTTCGCCCGACATCAGCGGTCTCATCGGACAATATGCCCACGGCAACGAGCCGAGCCATCACATCATCTACCTCTACAACTATGCTGGCCGCCCCGCCAAGGCCGCCCCACTGCTGCGCCGAGTGATGAAGGAAATGTACCACGATGATTTCGATGGTCTCTCTGGCAACGAAGATGTCGGCCAGATGTCAGCATGGTACATCCTCTCGGCCATGGGACTCTATCAAGTGGAGCCATCTGGAGGCAAGTTCGTCATTGGTTCTCCCGTGCTCGACGAAGCCATTATGCACGTGGGTGAAGGCCGCACATTCACCATCCGCGCTCTCAACAACTCGGCTAAGAATATCTATGTGCAAAGCGCCCGTCTCAACGGAAAGAAACTAAACAAGTCCTATCTCTGTTTCGATGATATCCATCGTGGCGGCACGCTGGAACTGCAGATGGGACCGGAACCCTCTCGCTTTGGGACAAAGGTAAAAGAGCGGCCATAAAAAAAGCAATGAACGAGCTGATTACCCATATCAACGATGCCATCTGGGGCTATGTGCTGATTGGCGTCCTTGTAGCTTGCGGAGTCTGGTTCACGTGGAAAACCAAGGGCGTGCAGTTCCGCATGATTGGCGAGATGTTCCGACTTCTCACCGATTCTGCCACCTCTGGAACCAACAAGCTCTCCGATAAGAACGAACGCCACAAGCACATTTCCTCGTTTCAGGCCTTTGCCGTCTCTGTCGCCACCCGTGTCGGAACAGGAAACTTGGCGGGTGTGGCTACGGCCATAGCGATCGGCGGACCTGGGGCTGTGTTCTGGATGTGGATAATTGCCTTGCTGGGCTCGGCCACAGCTTTCATAGAGTCTACACTCGGTCAGTTGTTCAAGCAACGGCATAAGGATTCATTCATTGGAGGTCCTGCCTATTACATCCTGAAAGGACTGCATTGTAAATGGATGGCATACCTTTTTGCCATCTTAATTACCATTACCTTCGGTCTTTCCTACAATTCCATTCAGAGCAACACCATTTGTGGAGCCATGCAAGAGGCTTTCGGATGGAACCCATTGGTGGTTGGGGTGGTGTTGTCTGTTATGGCGCTCTTCATTGTGTTCGGCGGCATCCATCGAATAGCCAACGTCAGCGCCGTGCTGGTGCCGTTGATGGCCATCGGCTATTTCGTGTTGGCCATCGTGATTGTATTGATGAACATTCATCTGATTCCTCATGTGATGACGGTCATCGTCACAAGCGCCTTCGGCTTCGAACAATCTGTAGGCGGAGCCTTGGGTGCAACCATCATGAACGGCGTGAAGCGTGGACTTTTCAGCAACGAGGCTGGTGAAGGAAGTGCACCTAACGTGGCAGCCACCGCCACCGTTTCCCATCCCGTGAAGCAAGGGCTGATACAAGCATTAGGTGTCTTCACCGACACGCTGTTGGTTTGCTCATGCACGGCATTTGTCATCCTCATCAGTGGTTTATACCAAACTCCCGAACTGAACGGCATCGCCCTCACACAGGCAGCCCTCAACTCGGAAATCGGTTCTGTCGGACCAGTCTTCATTGCCGTCGCCATCTTCCTCTTCGCCTTCTCCAGCATCATCGGTAACTACTATTATGGCGAGGCCAACATCCGATTCATGACTTCCAACGTGACCGTCCTAACCGTCTATCGCATCTTCTCTGCTGGTGTGTTGGTGATGTTCGGAGCATTGGCAAGCCTCGAAATCGTTTGGAACTTGGGCGATTTGTGTATGGCACTGCTCACCGCCTGCAACCTTGTCGCCATCATCGCACTTGGGAAATACGCTTTCCGATTGCTCGACGACTACAGGCAACAAAAACGTGACGGCATCAAAGAGCCGACTTTCCATCGCAGCCAATTGCCTGAGATTGAGAAAGACTTGGATTGTTGGGAGTAATTTCCTCATCACAAAAAATGGTTGACAATTGATTGACCATTTAATAGTTCTTTGTGTCAATCGATTATCAACCAAAAAAGTGCGCCTGACAGGACTCGAACCTGCACGTCGGGAGACACTAGATCCTAAGTCTAGCGCGTCTACCAATTCCGCCACAGGCGCCTTTTGCGGGTGCAAAGATACAATAATCTGCGGGAACAAGCAAGTTTTTTCATCAATTAAAAGCTATAAAATGAATAATTCGACTAAAAAGGCTTGCTCTTCACCCGATAATTCACACTCATTTCACCACCATTTTACGCACCTGATTGCTTTGTTTCACTATCACAATACCATGCTCGGGCGATTGCAAACGCTGCCCATGCAGATTGTAGTATTCTATGGAAGAACCTTGTTGCGAGGGGGACAAGGAAAGAGGAACGATGGCCGCTGTCACTCCGTTACGGAAGTCGTCGATGGCCTTTTCCAAGTCGATGATTGCAGCTGGCACATCAGCGACAGTCGCTTCGGTGGCCATGGAGAAAACAGTTTCGGCTTTTTTCACAGCATCAGCCAACAACGTAAGTCCTTCCTCATTTGGATTCTTTTCCATCAGGTCGTAAGCTTCGGCGATGGTCTCAGCCAATGCGGTATAATCGCGGTCGTCACCCAACTTCGTGTCGAACGCTCTCACACCACTGCGTTTCGTGATAGTCATCAGCGTAGCAAACGGTGGTAGAGCTGTCCCTTCATCGGTGGGACGATAATAGGGGCGGCTGTTATAGATTTGGAATGCCATCATGTTCGCTCCCACCTCAAGGGCTGTAGTAGAGCCGACGAGTTGTCCATCGGCCACTGAAGTCTCCGTCAAGGCTGAGATATCAACATTATCACCCGTGAAAACGTTGTGCTTAGGATGGTCAATCATGCACAGCACCATCGACATGGCATCCACATCGCGTTTCTGTTCCACAACAAGCGCGGTACCATCAAGTCCTGTCATCTGGCGAACGAGCATTCCTTGAGATGCGGCGGCCGCAAATGGCACTACCGCATCCACCCACTGCCCCACCTTTGCACGCTCAACGGCAAACGTCGCCTTGCGAGCCTTAAAGGCTTCCATGGGGATGAAATCGGCCTCGCTCGTCAACACCAAGTTGTCGCAAATGCCTTTGGCAACGGTGTTCGTAGTGCCAGGTATGGGAGCAGCAACAATGAAGAGAGCGTTGGGATTGACGGCCATTGGTTGTGCTTTCATGCCCTTGGTGGCCGTGAAGTCGTAAACACACACCTCGGCCCCACCCTTTTTCTGGTTGAAGACGTCTTTGTTCCACGAGCCCGTGACAACAGCTTTGCGACCGTCTATAGCCACTTCAAGGTCGGGTTCCAGCACCTTAAACAGGGCGATGGTGTCTGTGCCTTCGTATGTGATTTCACTTGTTTTGCCCGCCCTTACGGTCTTATTCATCTCAGCTTTATAGAAAGTGTTAGGCGTCAGTTTGTCGAAAGAAAATGTCACGGTCTTGCGTTCTCCCACATCGAAAGTCACATCAGTTACGGTATTTGAACCGCAGGACGTCCAATTCTTTGTCTCGGCATCATAGCTAAAGAGCCGACATTGCATCGTGGGCTGACAGAACGAGCCTCCTTCAAAGTTTTGGAAGTCGGCAAGGATATTCACCGACGTATTGTTCACCACTTGGAATGCCATGTCATCGAGTGTCTCCACCTGACTGTTGGCCTCTGCCTTCATGGAGTTCAGGTGCAAGTCGGCAATGGTGGGAACGACCGACAATTTCATTGAGTCGAGCAAGTTGTTACGCGTATCGCAAAGGAACACGTAAACATTGGCCTGTCGGTTGGGCGAATAAGTCCACTCCAATTCCGCCGACTTTCCCGAAGGAATGCTCACGCTGGCCAAAGGTTCATGTTCGCTGTTGCTCAGCATGCTGCTGCTTGTACCGCAATACAGTTTGACGGAGTTGCATGCCAAAGTGCCGTTATTGTGAACGACAGCCTTAATTCTATTGTCCACCTTCATATAAAGGCTTCCCATACGCATGAGTTCGCCTTTCAAGTTGGCCTTCTTGGGTGTCGTGCGCGACAGCATTGCCTGCCCCGTTTTAAATCCGTTCATACCTGTTTCGTCGTCAACGGTGTACCATCCGTCGCCAGCACCGCCCCATCCGAAGTTGAAGTGATAGAGTCCTGTTGATGCTTGGTAACCGTCGAGCACCACTGCATGTCCCCCATCGTCGTTGGCTCCCGAATAGAGCATGGGACGACCACTCGTCAGATTGTTGTATACCAACGTCTCCCACCCTGTCTGCGAGTAATTCCATTTTCCACAATAGTCGTTCGCTAAGTTGAATTGGCTGTCCATTGCTGCTCCCATCTTGTCGGTGTCGCCAGCCGTGGCCGTTCCGTCTTGATAGCCATAACCCAAATGGGCACAGGTACCGAGAGTATACATTAGCACAGCCACAGCCGTGTCTTGCGCTGCCGTGCCCGAGCCCGACAGTCGCATCAAGTCATAACGCACGGGAGTGCCTTTAGGCAGTGAATAGGTGACAGGGGCATTGAACCAACCTTCGCTATAGATGGGTGTGCTATAGAGCAGTTCTTTCGGATTGTCGCGACGGAAGTAATAAACGACTTGCGCCGCAGCAGTAGCCTCGCATCCCGTCAGCGTCTTCTGCCCGTTGTCAGCACGCTTGGGCGAGAAGATGTTGTAAGGATGTCCTTGGTCCCAATGAGTTTGAATCAGCGGTGCCACATCCTTCCATCCACTCTTGAACGCATCCACTCCCTTACGGGCTGCATCAAGACGAGCACGCACATTGCGCCGCACAGTGGGTGCCATGCCATTCACTTCTTTGCTTTGCGACTGTTGGAGCATTCCTATCTTCTTTGCCCATGTATTGAGCATACTCTTCAGTCCATCAGGCAACGTGCTAAAGTCGAAATCGCCTTGGTCGGTGTATCCGAGAATAGGAGCCGTTGTGTCATCGCCCGATACAATCACGAAGCCGCGCCCCTCGCCACGCGAGAATACATAGTATGGAGCTAGTGGCACGTCATCGGTCGAGGCATCATCGATGCCCACAAACGCTTGCGCCACGACCCGCGCTTCGGCCTTGTCTATCGGATTGGCATAAAGTGGCATCGATATAGCAAAAGCCATAGCCACCAACGTGTTCTTCAATCTTGTCATATTTGAGTTTGATGTTTGATGATTTGACAAAGTTAATCATTATCAACCAAACGCATCGCATGCGCACAAACTTTATAGGAAAGTTTAACTATCACACTCCCATCACGATTTCACGTGGCGGCAAAGGAAATCATTCGATATTGAACTTATGCAGCACATTCGTTGAAGAAAAACAGAGATTGACTGATTGTTTTTGGATGTTTCCTCATCACATTATAACTCTGCATCAAGTGTTCCAAAAAACATTCAAAAGCACAATAAAACGCGCCCACACCCGTTAAAAAACAAAAACCAGACTGCCTATGGCAAAACGTCTACACTTGGGGAAAGAAAACATTGTCTATCTGGGACTATGGTTCATCATGTTCCTTACTCCTATCCTCACCCAGTATTCCAGAAGCCACAATTCGGGAATTGATTTCAACTGGGACGAGGTTTTCAACATCTGGAAAGTCTATGCAGTCTACCTTGTGGTGTTTCTCATCCACAACTTCATGTTGGCGCCCATCCTGATACACAGGCACAAGAAAATGACGTATTTTGCCACAACGCTGTGTCTCATTGGACTGTTCATTGTCTATCATTGCACACAACGTCCCAACTTGCCACATCCGCCTGGGCCACCACCCCACAAGATGGAAATGCGAGACGAAGCACACCGGCATCCTCACAAAGGAATGAAGCCCGACCACGCCCAACGTCCACCCTTCGACAAATGGGAAAAAAGGCATGGACCGAAAGAGGAACGCCAAAACGGCAAACACAGGAGAGAAGAACTGCCACCATTGTTTTTCGGACAGAGAGACATCATCGGAGCCATAGTCGTGATTTTGCTGATTGGAATGAACTTGGGCATTAAGCTCTATTTCAAGTCCGAAGAGAGAATCAAGGAGATGGAGATTTTGGAGAGGCAAAACCTGGAGCAACAGTTAGAGTACCTGAAATTCCAAATCAATCCCCACTTCTTCATGAACACCTTGAATAATATCCATGCATTGGTCGACATCGAACCCGAAAAAGCCAAAAGCACCATACTGGAACTCTCGAAACTGATGCGCTACGTGCTCTATGAAGGGGCCAAGCAAACTGTACCCCTAAGTCGCGACATTGAGTTCCTAAACAACTACATCACCCTGATGCGGCTGCGTTACAGCGACAAAGTGAAGATCAATATCGATTTCCCGTCCATCGTTCCCGACACCGCCATCCCACCTATGCTGTTCATCACATTCGTAGAGAATGCCTTCAAACATGGTGTGAGCTATCAGAAAGAATCGTTCATCAACATCAAGATGAACATTGACGAGCAACACATCAACTTCACTTGCCGCAACAGCAAGCACCCTAAAACCACCACCGAGCAAGGAGGTGTGGGACTGGCTAATGTCAAACAGCGCCTTGAACTCATTTACAGAGAGAACTACATGCTGAACATCAACGACGGAGAAAAGGAATACGACGTTGACCTGACCATTCCCTTGCAACTCAACAATATCCATCATCCAAACCCCTAACACCAGCAATCCATTATGATTAAATGTCTAGCCATCGACGACGAGCCTCTGGCATTGCAACAGCTCGCTGCCTATATCAAGAAAATCCCTTACTTCCAACTCGTGGCCGAATGTCCAAACGCCATCGAAGCAAAGGAAATCATGGAGAATGACATCATCGACGCCATTTTCGTTGACATTAACATGCCCGACCTCAACGGAATGGACTTCGTGAAATCGCTCGCCGCGCCCCCTATCGTGGTCTTCACCACAGCCTATTCCGAATATGCCGTAGACGGATTCAAAGCCGGCGCACTCAACTATCTGCTGAAACCATTCGGTCTCGACGACTTCAGACAATGTGCCGAACGCGTGAAACGCCAGTACGAATTGGAGAATGCACAAGCCAGCTCAGTGTCGTCGCCCGATGAAGATGACGCACTCTTCCTGAAAACCGAACATCGCGTGGTGCGCATCAAAATGAGCGACATCAAATATGTGGAAGGCATGAGCGAGTATCTGAAAATCCATTTCGACAACCAAAAACCACTCATCGTGCTGCTCTCCATGAAGAAACTGGAGGAGCGACTGCCTCAGCATTTCATGCGCATTCACCGCTCATATATCATCAACCTCAGAAAGATTCAGGAAGTGAACAAGAACCGGGTTATCATGGACGCCGACACCTACCTGCCCATCGGTGACCTTTATCGCGACGCGTTCAACAACTATATCAACTCGAAATTCCTGGGAAAGTGACTTATTGGCTATCAAAAGAACAAATGCCAGCACTTTTTCGTGGGCTGAAAAACCCTTTTTGTTGAATTTGTTTGCTCAATCGAAGAAAACAATGTAAATTTGCAGAGATAAACAATAACTAACTATCCATAATGGACCAAATCCTGCAACAATTCGACCCCATCACGCTGGAGGAGATGAGTGGCATCCGACTGATGAACCGCATCGACACCAAGTTCGTGACGACGCTGCCCGTGCTCATGCAACTTCTGCAGATGGCACAGGGGGAGTATCGTGTTCAGGAGATTGGCCAAGAGCGCAACATGCGCTACGACACCACCTATTTCGACACGCTCGACTTCAACATGTTCCATGTTCATCAGACGGGACATACCGGCCGACAGAAACTTCGTTTCCGTACCTACGTCAGTTCTAACCTACAGTTCATGGAAGTGAAGACCAAAAACAACCACGGGCGAACGAAGAAGAAACGCATTCAGGTGACCGACATGTCACTCGAAGACCAGCAGAAAACCGATTTCCTCGCCCAGCACCTGCGCTACGACATCGACGTTCTGCAGCCCACGCTTCACAACTATTTCGACCGCATCACGCTTGTCAACCGTGCCGAGACCGAAAGGCTCACCATCGACACATCGCTGCATTTCGACAATCTCATCACCGGACAGCAGCGCGACATGGGGAAACTGGTCATCGTTGAACTCAAGCGCGACGGTCTCTGCCACTCACCCGTGCTCGAAATGTTGCGCCAATTGCGCGTGCATCCTCATGGATTCAGCAAATACTGCATGGGGAGTGCATTTACCAACGAAGAGCTACAGGTGAACCGCTTCAAACCGAAACTGCGCGATGTGGAACGCATTCTCAACCAAGCCAACAACCTTTAACCCATTCAACAGCAAACAAAACAAATAAAAAACAATAAAAAGACATGAACTTCCAACAACTATTCACTGCCGACTTTACCGAGATGATGATACGTTTCGTCATCTGTCTGGCCTTTAACTGGTTCATCATCGACCGCCTATACTACAAAAAGAGCAAGCGCCGCGATTTCTATTTCACGTTCTTGCTCCCCAGCATCGCCATCTTCTTCCTGGTCTTCTTCATGATATTCGGCCTCGACAAACTGGGCGGAAAGACCTCGATGGGTATCGGTATCGGTCTCTTCGGCATCTTCTCCATCATGCGCTATCGCACCGACGCCATGCCCGTGCGCGAAATGACCTACCTTTTTGTCATCATCTCGCTCTCGGTGGTGAACGCCATTGCCAGCTCGGCTACATTCGCCGAAATCATTGTCACCGACGCCATCGTCACCTTTGCCATCTGGATTTGCGAGAGACGACTGCGCATACAGTATAGCAAGCTCGTGCAATACGACCGCATCGAACTCATCAAAGCCGAACGCTATGATGAACTCAAAGCCGATGTCGAGCAGCGGCTGGGACTGGAAGTCATCAAGATTGAGGTGGGCGCCATCGACCTGCTCCGCGATATGGCCATGCTGCGCGTCTATTATAAAAGCGAATCCCATCATGCCAGTTCGGTCGACCACAAGATAAAGTTCAAGAACGAAGACCTGACTAACGTATAACACCCCAATACCCATCACCAACATGAAAAAACTGTTTTCCATTGTAGCCTTTCTGACACTCGCCACAGTTGGCTACGCCCAAAGCGACGACTTCGGCATCTGGACATCTTTCGAGGCGCAGAAGAAAATCAACAAGAAAGTGAATATCTCACTCGAAGGCGAACTGCGCACACGCGACAACGTCTCCACCAACGACCGCTGGAGCATTGGCCTTGACGCCAGTTACAAACTCACGAAATGGCTGAAAGCATCGGCTGGATACACCTTCCTCTACGACAACAACGAGCGCATCTCCTATTATGAGGTGGGCGACAAGAAAGTGGAAAGTGGAGCCGTCAATGCTGGCGACCCCAAGAAACGTGCCGAATACTGGGCACCTCGCCACCGCTTCCATGTCTCGCTGACAGCATCGCAGTCGTTTGGCAACCTCGAAGTGTCACTTCGCGAGCGTTGGCAATACACCTACCGCCCCGAAAAGACCGTCAGCCAACGCTATTCTTATTGGGACGAAGAATGGGATGGCGAGGAACATACCTACCGAGGAAAGGGAAAGAACGTGCTGCGCAGCCGTCTGCAACTGGAATACAAACTGAAGTCACTCGGCCTGACGCCCTATGCCAGCGTGGAACTGAGTAACGCATGGGACGTAGAGAAAATACGCTATACCATCGGAGCCGACTACAAAATCACTAAGCAACACGCCTTCGGACTCTTTTACCGTTATCAAGACATCCGTAGCGACGACGACTTCGAGACAGAACCCAACATGCACATCTTGGGCGTAAGTTACAAATTCAAATTCTAAGCGCCTGCGTCACTCGGTTTCTTTCTCGCTTGCCACGCGGATGAACTTTCCATCCACGGAATAGGCGCGATTGTACGTGTAGCGACCTAATTCTATATCATAGCCATAACTGGCGAGGATGATTTCCTCTTTCTCCCAGTCGATTTCCATAACGCCCTCCGTTGATGGAAATTGCTTGGCTGTTCCTTTGTCGGGGTCGATGATGTAAGTCCACACGTTGCGGGCATCGGGACAACCCTCCACTATCACTTTTCCGTAGGGCGCGACATAAGCTTTGGAGGCAATGGCTATCTGGTCGATGGGCACTTCCACAGCATCGGAATCCTCTTTCTTCATCTTTTCCCATTGTGCTTGGGCATTAGGATTGGTTTGGCACAACTTCTTAGCGGTGCCTGCACGCTCGTCGGCCAGCCATACGGTATAGACTCCGCAGAGGTCGTCTTCATTGGGAGCTTTGTCCTCATTCACATAGACGGCAATCTGGAAATGACTATCCACGCGATTGGCGGTCTTTGGAATCTCGCTAATTTCCATCAAATCCTTGTCATCGTTAGAGAGTCCTTCCACCTCAAGAGCAGAACTCTCTTCATCCGATGATTTGTCCTCAGCCGTTCCACGCACTTCCTGGCCATCCTCCTGCTTGAGCTGGTCTTTGTCACTATTGCCTTTACATCCTGCCGAAACAAACATCAAGGCCATAAAAAACAAAATCTTCTTCATATTTTTGTCAATTTGTTTGCTTTTAAAAAGTTCATTATTTGTACACAAGGTATCCGCTCTCTTTCACAATGTCATTGTGCTGTCCCGCTGCAAGTTGGTAGAACAGCTGATAGGCTGTACTCGATTTGTCGACATCGGCACGGATACTGACCATCACTTCGGTCACGTATGGATAGGAATCGTTCTTGATGGTCGTTTTGTCGGGAATCACGCCATTCACTCCTATCACCTTTGTGCGGTCATCGTTCACAATCGTGTCGTAATAGTAAAACGGTGTGAAGGCGATGCCATTTTCGTCTCCTGCGAGCTGATGATAAGGAGCCAGCATAGTATAGCCTATCATTTCGGGCCAATCAAGCATTTTCAGGCCCTTCATCACGATTGTTTCCATCTTTTCCTGACTGCCTGAATTGTCGTTTCTGATGTAGGGATGGATGGTTGCATCGTTGCCGCCCACATCCTTCCAGTTGCGTATCTCGCCTGTGTAAATCTTTTGTATCTGCTCAATGGTGAGGCTACGGATGGGGTTCTTTGGATTAACAATGAACACGAAGGCATCTTTGGCTACGGGTCGGGAAAGAAGCACAACACCCTTTTCTCCGGCATAAGTCTGTTCATCCCGACTGATTCCACGGGCTGTGATAATGATGTCGTTCTCTCCGTCTATCAGACTGACGAAAGAGCCATGCGTATTGCGATTGCATAAAATCTGTTGCAAGGCGGTCTTGGCATCGTCTGACAGTTTGCTCCACACTGGAGTGACTCCCCATGTCCCATCGGTATGTAGCCATTGCAACCATACGCACTCAATGCCGAGCAATCGGCACATCAGCAGAGTACGAAGAGGTTCCGTAGAATCCGAGCCGTCCATGATTGGCGCATTCTCAAGCGTTAGCCGGGATGTGGCTGTCGGTTGTTGCAAATTGGGGTCAATAGTTCCGTTTTCGTCGCTGTCATCACTACCACAAGTAGCGAATGAAAAGGCAGCAAGTATCATGAATGCAATTCTCCAATGTTTCATTTTTTTCATGCAGATAATGTTATTCGTCGTCACCCTCGCCCAACTCCCCGTTTTCTCTCATCTCCGCTTCGATCTCGCGCCCTTCTTCTCGCGCTTCCACCTGAAGCCACACATCCTTCACCGCCTCATCAGACATTCCGTCGATGCGGGTGATCTGCAAATGATCCAAGCGACCGCCTACAGTGTAAGTGAGCAGTTGCTTGGCCGACAGCATGCCATCTCCCCAATAGCCAACGGTGAACAACTTGGTATAGTGTCCGTCCTTGTCGGCAACGGCTTGAGTCTGGCGATTCAGCGCCACCATACCCTCCTCGTCAGTACAAGTGAGGAGCCATGTGGCATAGTCTTGCTCAAACTCGGCACCTTCCTTTTTATACTCAGCCTTGACCGAGTCAGCCTTCGCCTTCAGCACCGACAGCACGCCAGGAGCAAGGTAACGTCGCAACACGGCCTCATCCCACTTCTCGTTGTCCTTCGGCACATGGCTGTAGAACTCGTTGATGAGCCGTACGGCCAACGTGTCACGCTCGGCTTGGGGAAGTTTCGAAAACTCATCGTCCTCGGCAGAAGTCTCGCCAACAACGGTTTGAGCAGCCATGCTATCGCTTGTAGCCACATCATTACCACCCTTCGCATCGGCCTTTCCGCCACACGACATGACCATCATCAACACGACAGCCAAAACAAGTAATTTGGAGAAATAGTGTCTCATAAACTTTTTCATCAATTTAGTCTTCAGTATTGAACATTTTAACGATTGCCTGACAAAAATACACAATTATTCCCAATCCGCCAAATCTTTTCGAAAGATAATGTAAAAACGCCGAATCTGCCCGCCCCTCTTGATGTTTATGCCGCCCGCGCATGCCACATCTACAGCCAGTACATGCCAGTGGTAACACCATTACCAGCCCTTGGTAACACTATTACCAGTCGTTGGTAATAACATTACCAGCCATTGGTAATACTTCTACCAACGGCTGGTAATGGTTTTGGTAAAATGCTCTGATGACTGATGACAGCCGCGCTGTCTGCCCAGATCATTTGGCCGTGAAACTGTAGACTTTGTTGCTGCCCACCGCAGAAGAGCCGAGATAGAGGCCGTGGAAGGCTGTTGTGGCATCGGTGGGAGCCGTCGTAGACGACCAGATGTTGTAAGTGCCACTCTTCGTCATACCCTTGGCCGTGATGAACGAAAGAGAGTTGGATACCTTGGCCGCAAAGCTGTAGGTCACAAGATTGTTGCCCGAAGCATCGGCAAGGGTGTAATAGGTGTTGGCTGCATAACTACTGGGGCTGGAGAGGAAGGCGTATCCCTGCTTGGCATTCGAGACGGTGCCCGACGTGCTGCTTTGCTTTCCGCCAGCGCTGATGCCAATGCCTGTGCCCGTAATCTGGATATAGCTGTTGTTATCACAATCGAAACCTTCGTCGGGATCGCCCTTTGTCATGTAGGCAAACACCACACCATCGCCAATGGTGATGGCTCCCGTGCTCCCCAAGTTGGAGTCTACGGCATCGTTGCCCGTGGAATAGCAGACGGCGACACCACCGTTGAAGACTATCTTACCCGCCGAGTTGATGCAGTCGTCGTAGCATTGGAAATAATGCTTACCGCCACGGATGTCGACCGATGTCTTCGACTCGAGACCTTCAGCACCGTTGGTCTTCGTGGTCACGGTGGTTTCTCCGCCATAAAGGGTGATGGCGCAGATGGCCTTGATGGCCTTCGCATCAGAACCCGATTGGCCCATACCGCCACCTCCGGGACCCCATCCGCCTCCGCCAGGTCGGCCTCCACCGCCTCCCGAACTGCCGCTACTGAGCGTGCTGCCCGTGGTGTTCACGGTGAGCGTGGGGCCAGTGCCATCGGCAAGTCCCTGTGTATAAGAACCTTTCACGTTCGTGTAGGTTGTCCTGTTCCAACTAGTGGTCTGCGTGCCGTCGCCCACGCGGATGCCCTTGCCGCCCGTTCCACTCATGTTGATGGTGATGACGCCAGCATTAAGGGCAATGTTGAGGGCTTTCAGACCCTTGGCAGTATAGTTGTCGCTGCTGCCTGTCTGCCCGGCACCGCTGTTGTTGATGGTTAGCGTGCCGCCGTTGGTGGTGATGGCATCTTCGGCAGAAACGCCGCGTCCAGCAGTACCTGTAATGGTCATGGCGATAGTTCCGCCATTCTGTACAAACGACTGTGCCTTGATGCCCGCAGTGTAAGAAGGGTCGCTGGTGTCGGTAAGATCGATGGCTCCGCTGGCTTTCAGCGTGAGAGTACCATCAGCTACGGTCACCGTTCCCTCGCTCTTGATGCATTTGGCGGCTTTACCTGTGGCAGTGATGTCGAGAGTTCCACCTTTGATGATGACCTCGCCCGTGTTGTCCTCGTCATCAGAAATGGGGATAATCTGGTCGTTGTCATCGGTCTTGAAACTCAGCTGGATGCCATCGTCGCCCACATTCTTGATGGTTACAGTTCCACCATTCTGCTGGAAGAACTGATTGACATTGAAGCCGTCGCCCACAGCACCCAAAATGTTGATGGCGCCAACGGTCTTCTTCAGTTGTACATATTCCTTACCCCAAAAGGCATGTGCCGTGTTGCCCGTGATGTTCAGCGTGCCGCCACCCTTGAACTCGGTGTGGCCTTTCACGGCGAAGCAAGCTTTCTGCGAACCGCTGCTTCCATCGGTCAGTGTGTTGGTGGTTCCGTCGGCCAGTTCCACCGAGATGCGTTTTCCGTCACGAATGTTGATGGCAGCGCTGTCAGGGTTGTTCAGCGTCAATCCTTTGAGCACGAACGAAGCCTTGGTCTCTCCGTCCATATAGAACGAGCCATTGGTGGATGTTCCGCTGAGCGTGTAGGTGATTTCATCGGTGACAGTGGCATCCTGCACAATGCTGACGTGAGCATTGCGAGTCGTGATGGTCAAATATTTCGCAATGTTTCCCGCAACGGTAACGGCAGCGCTGGTGCCATTGTAGCTGACATCCACCGTATTGTCAACAACGGCAGACTCATCCACATACATGCTTTTCACCTCGCTCAATGCGTAGCTCTTGCCCATGATTTCCACATGAGTGCCGTTGCTGTATATCATGTCACCAGCCTGGACAGCAGGAATCTTGTAAGTCACATTCCCCACTTCCACATTCAACGTTTGTGACAAGGATACAATGGCCACAAGAAAAGCCGTGAGAAGGAG
>ODAI012709553.1_pt1 | contig 19599 bp, 16 predicted proteins | sample 1539321 | NCBI WGS metagenome assembly ODAI01 (sample SAMN02144231, study PRJEB22623) | gut metagenome | biome: sheep rumen | host: Ovis aries | place: New Zealand
GCCACCGCCACGGGCGCGACGATCAGTACGGTAGCGACATTATCAATGAAGGCGGAGATCAGTCCGGCAAACAGCGACATATAAATTGTCACAGTCCGGACATTCCCGGATTTTTCCAGCAGTACATCCGCTATTTTTGCCGGCATCCCGCTCCCGATGAAATAGTCCACGATGACCATTGTGCCGCTCATCATCATGAGCGCGTTCCAGTTGACTGCCCCCGGGGCTGCAGACACCGGCAGAATCCTCAGTATCATGAACAGTACTGCTGTCCCCAGTGCCGCCGCCATACGATACTTTGGCAGGAAAATGATCAGTACATACATCAGTACAAACAATATAATTGCAATTTTCATGTACCTGTACTCTCTCTCTGAATAAATACGTAATTAGCCGGGACAAGTCCGCCCTGACAGCACAATCAACATATATCGTACCACCTTTTGCCGATATTTAAAAGATTCACAGCCACAGAGACTGTGAATCTTTTTATTACAAGGTCACACCCGCACCGGGCGCCTGGCTGCCTGGTGCGGGTGCAGTGCATTCGATATAGCGTAATGTTTATTCTTCATCGCACAAGACTTGCGAGCGAGTCTTGCATCCGGCTCCGGTTCCTGCGGTCACTCGATTCCGTTCCAGCAGTAAGTGCAAAGATTACAGGGCTCAATGCCGATGGCTTCGATCATGTCATCCAGTCTGTGGTAGTGCAGGGAGGAGAAGTTCAGTTCCTTCCTGATTTCTTCCAGCATGGCTGCGTATTCCTCTGAATCCGGATCCATGTATTTATTCATGATATGAGGCTCGGGATCCATGGAACCCTCGAGTTTCTCGATCATTCTGCGGGTGATCAGCTCACCTTCAGAATTGGAGCGGGAGAAGTTGAGGTATTTACAGCCGAACACCAGAGGCGGACATGCAGGACGTACGTGGACTTCCTTGGCACCGCTCTTGTACAGATACTCGGTCGTTTCCCGCAGCTGGGTGCCACGGACGATGGAATCATCAATGAGAAGCATGCTCTTGTTGTCGATCAGTTCATGGATCGGCACGAGTTTCATCTTCGCGATCAGATTTCTGCGGCTCTGAATGGTCGGCATAAAGGACCGGGGCCAGGTCGGTGTGTATTTTACGAATGGACGTGAATAGGGCACGCCGGACTGATTGGAGTAGCCGACCGCGTGGGCAACACCCGAATCGGGAACACCCGCAACAATATCGGGCTTCTTCAGACCGCGTTTCATATCGCGCATTGCCAGATGCTTTCCGCACTCATAGCGGGCATATTCCACGTTCATCCCTTCATATGTAGATGCCGGGAAACCGTAGTAGATCCACAGGAATGTGCAGATCCTCATTTTGTCGAAGGGCTTCATGACTGTCTCGACACCTTCCGGGGTCACAAAACAGATCTCGCCGGGTCCCAGTTCCTTCTCAAAGTGATATCCCAGATTCAGGTAGGAAAAGCTCTCAAAGCAGATACATCTGCTGTCTTCCTTGCAGCCGATCTCCACCGGCGTCCTGCCCAGTCTGTCACGGGCGGCGTAGATGCCGTCCTTTGTCATGACCATCAGGGTCATGGAACCGCGGATCAGCTCCTGGGCATAACGGATGCCTTCTTCGAAGCTGTCGCGCTGGTTGATGAGTGCTGCCGTCAGCTCTGTCGGATTGATATCCCCGCCGCTCATCTCCAGGAAGTGAGAGTGGGCTCCGGAAAAGAGCTTCCACATGAGTTCCTCGGCATTATTGATCTTGCCGACCGTTGTGATCGCATAGGTTCCCAGATGGGAGCGCACGATCAGCGGCTGAGGCTCGTAGTCGGAGATACAGCCGATTCCCAGCTGCCCCTCCATTTTCAGAATGTCCTTGTCAAATTTTGGTCTGAAATTTGAACTTTCAATGTTGTGGATTGCACGGTCAAATCCCTTGACCCTGTCATGAACCGCAAGACCTGCACGGCGCGTTCCAAGGTGTGAGTGATAATCTGTTCCGTAGAACAGGTCAAACACACAGTCTTGTTTCGATGCAACTCCGAAAAAACCGCCCATAAATCATTTCCTCCAATGCCGGAGCGCCCCTGCGAGCCGGAACAAACTTTTGTACCCATGGTACCGGCAATTATAATCTTTTTCCCTGTGACATGTGCATAATAACATCAACAATGCTTTTTTGTCAGCCAAAATCAGGACAAAAAATCACAAATACAGCTTCTCAGCAAGCAAATTATATGTTTTTTTTTTGATACATTTCCCCCCAAAAAGCAGATTTGGCATCCCTGCAGACATCAGCGGCCCCTAAAGACAGGTTCGCAAAAAGAAAACCGGATCCCGGTCTGCAGTCCTGACGGCTGCGGCCGGAATCCGGTTATTGACAGTCTGTACCTTATTTTGCCTTTAATATTGCCTTATTTCGTATCTGCCTTCTCACAAAGAATCCGACTATGACGATCAGGGCGCCGACAACCAGGATCCATCCCCACCAGGGCGTTTTCCGGATATCAAAGCAGCGCACATTGATCCACATCTGGTTGATGCGGGCATTCTGTTCATCGTTAAAGTAGGTCATGATCGAGGAGCGCCCGATCACATCTGCGGGAGGATATGCCGCATACAGCTGCCGGTTCATCTGATCCGCAGGCGCCTCGATTACATATTTCCCGCCGCTCTCCTGCGCATTGTCCGAGAAAAAGTAGGCCAGATCATATTCCGCGGTCTCCTCTTCATCGTCTTCCGCCTCATAGTTGTACTGTGCGTACTCAAACAGGCGCGGATCATCTCCGCCTGAGAGAACGGAGGTATAACCGATGTAATACATGTTGCGGATCGCATTGTCCGGCCTGGACAGGAAGTTGATAAAAGCCTCCGCGGCATGCTGTCTTTTCTTATCTGTACCGATCCCGCTCTTGAGCATGACCCAGCCGTCAAAATAGATGTCCGTGCTCTCCTGCGGCACCGCGAAGCAGAGTGTGTAGTCGTCCTCATCCGCCTGGTCCAGCGTATAAACCGCATCTCCCGACCACTGGTAATTAATGGCAACTTTACCGGTGATCATGTCCGCCTTTCCGGCATCTGTCTCGAAGGAATAGACATTGTCTTTCACTCCCTTGAGCCACTCCTGGACCTTTGCGGTCATCTCGGGGGAGGTGTCGTTCATCTCCTCTTCGAGTTTCTTCTTATAGGCAGGATCACTGCGGAAGGCCTCGGAAGTCAGAAGATCCGATTTGACAGCGCCGACGGCGGCAAAATAGGCATCCCGCACATTGTCCTTGATCGTGACCTGGCGGGCAAAAGAAGGATCCGCCAGAACCTTCCATGTGGAGACCTGTTCCTCTGTCGCGATCTCGGGATTGTAGACCAGGCCGGTGACACCCCACATATAACCGGCAGCGTATCTGGACCAGGGCTCGTCATTGATCTTGCTGTTATCAAATATCTCGCGGATAAAAGGAGCTACACCGCGGCTGTAGTAATTGTACTCGCCCGTGGCGTCCTGAAACTCTTCGGAAAGAGGGACCAGGGCATCGTCCGCCATCAGCTTCATGATCAGATATTCGGACGGGCATACCAGGTCATAGACATCGCCCAGGGTCAGCATGTTGTAGAGGTCCTCGTTTGTACCGAAGGTCGAGTACTCCACCTTCACGGGCGTCCCGTAGGTCTCATAGTACCACTCCTCAAAGTCCTTCACCATGGAGTTCTCTCCGATGATATCCCCTGATGGCAGTTCGATCGTCTCCTCTTCATCCCAGTCGCCCAGATCGATATATTCCTCCCAGTTGCAGACGCGCAGTGTGATCGGCGCATCCGCCTCCGCCTGCAGGATCAGACTCTGTCCCCAAAAGCCGGCGGGCAGAAAAGAGAGCAGCAGGATGACAGCAAGAGCTGCAGACAGGATTGTTTTCGTATATTTAAGCTTGCGCACGGCGGCCTCCTTCCCTGTCCTCCCTGCGGAGAGCACGAATATTAGACACCAGTACGATCAGGACCACGATCACAAAGATCACCGTCGAGAGCGCCCAGAGGGCAGTCTTAATCGTTGTCTGTGCACCCTTGGTCGCGTTGACGACATAGGTGCTGATGGTATCAAAGGTTGCCGGCTTGGTATACATCGCGATGAAATAATCATCCAGCGATAGTGTGACCGCCAGGGCAAAACCGGAGATGATTCCCGGTACGATCTGAGGAATCAGAACCTGCGTCAGCGCCTTGAAAGGCGTTGCGCCCAGGTCAAGCGCCGCCTCGTAGATACTGGAATCCATCTGCTGGATTCGGGGCATAACTGACAAAAACACAAACGGCGCGCACAGTGTCACATGTCCCGCCACCAGAGGAATATAGGAATCCTTGCCGATCCCCAGTACCACGACAAGCAGGATACATATGGAAAAGCCTGTCACGACATCCGCATTGATCACGGGGATCTGGTTTAATGTCGTAATATAGGACGACGCGTTTTTTCTGGAGTAAAAGGCGCCGATCGCCCCGATCGTTCCCAGCACTGTCGCGATGGCAGCAGAGCCGAGGGCCAGAATGACCGTACCTGCGATCATGCCGGTGAGCTCAGGCGTTGTAAACAGTGTCACATAGTTTTGCAGAGAAAAACTGCGGATCGCACCGATATTGGTAGATTCGGTGAAGCTGTACACGGCCAGGATCAAAATCGGCAGATAGAGAAAGAGCAGGACGAGAAACAGGAACGCTCTTCTGATTATTTTCCACATCACAGCAGGGCTCCTCCTTTCCTGTCAGCATCTCCCTCCCCGCCTGTCAGCAGTGTGAAGATGCAGATCATGGCCAGCAGGATGAGGGAGATCATGGATCCGCCGTGCCAGTCGTAGGCAGCAAAGTAGCTTCCGATCAGGCTGCCCATGATATAGGTGCTGTTGTACAGCATATCGAGGATGACATAGTTGGTCATGGCAGGCAGAAAGACCATGGATACACCGCTGATAATGCCGGGAACGGAAAGAGGGAGTGTCACCCGCAGGAAGGTCTGCACACTGTCCGCGCCAAGGTCCATCGCCGCCTCGCGAAGAGCTCCGTCCAGACGGGAGATCGTCGTGTAGATCGGCAGTATCATAAAGGGCAGGAAGTCATATGTCATGCCGATGACCGCGTTCAGGAAGGGGTGCATGGCAAGGTTTCCCTCCAGCACATTCAGGACCTCCTTGAGCGCAGTGATACGCAGGGAAAAGTTGATCCACATGGGCAGGACAAAAAGCATCAGAATGACAGGCTGCGAGCGAAGGCCGCTGGTCGCAAGAAAATAGGCGACCGGATAGGCCAGCAGCAGGCAGACAAGTGTTGTCACCAGCGCGATCGACAAGCTGTAGAAAAGGGTTCCCAGCGTGTTGGGGTCTGTAAAGAAATGTGTGAAGTTCTGGATCGTAACCTGCCCCTGTCCGTTGGTAAACGCATAGTAGAACAGGACCAGAAGCGGCGCCGCCACAAAAACCGTAAGGAAAACGGCATATGGTATGCCCAGACTCTTTCTGGAAAAATGCATCTGTCTATACCTCGCAGATAAAGCTGCGCGAAGAACGCGCATTTTTATTTTTTCTTAAGTGTGAATTTCATCTTGTCCACAGGCATCAGGAGACTGACACGGTCTCCCATGTTCCACAGGTATTCATCGTCGACGACGAAATCCTGCTCCAGCTCTGTGTGGATAATATAGCTGTAGTGGTCGCCCTTGTAGATCAGGTTGCTGATGGTACCCTGAATGAGTCCGGCATTCTGATCATCCGTCATCTCTATGTCATCGGGCTGGATGGAGACAAGGATCCGCACCCTGCCGGGTTCCAGAATGTCTCCGTTCGCATCCACGATCTTTCCATCCTCCTGGCGCCTGCTGCCCTTGATGATCCGGGTCAGGCTGGTGTCGATATGATGACCGTTGTACTCCAGCCGGAAATCTCGGTTGACTTCCGCATAAAAGAGGTTGGTGTGGTCCTCAGCCAGCATGATGTGGATGTTTTCGGGATCCACGCGCAGTCCTACCCTGTCACCGACCCTTGCGTTGTGCACCGTCTGAATGACGATCTCGTTCTTTCCGGACAGAACTGTAATCTCATAGTGGATGCCCTTGAAGATCACACTGCTCACGATACCGTTGATCGTACCGGCGTCAGGTTTCGTGATCTCCACATCCTCCGGCCTTACGACAGCCGTGATATGAGTACCCTCTTCATAATCATCCACGCAGACAAATTCGCCGCCGCAGAAACGCGCCTTGAGATGTCCGGTCATCATTCCGTTGAAGATATTGCTCTCTCCGATAAAGTCCGCGACGAAGGCGTTGGCCGGCTCATTATAAATATCCTCGGGAGTTCCGATCTGCTGGGTACGGCCCTCGCTCATGACCACGATCTTGTCAGACATGGTAAGTGCCTCTTCCTGATCATGGGTGACATATATAAAAGTGATTCCGAGCTTGTCGTGCATGTCCTTGAGCTCGATCTGCATCTCCTTGCGCATTTTCAGATCCAGGGCGCCCAGAGGCTCGTCCAGGAGCAGGATCTCCGGCTCATTGACCAGGGCGCGCGCGATCGCGATCCTCTGCTGCTGTCCGCCGGACAGCGTCTGGATTCTGCGGCGCTCAAATCCTTCGAGATCCACAAGTTCCAGGACCCTGCCGACCTTGCGGTCGATCATATCCCCGGGGATCTTTTTCTGCCGCAGGCCAAAGGCAATATTATCGTAAACATTCATGTGAGGAAAAAGGGCGTACCGTTGAAAAACAGTATTGATCGGCCTTTTGTAAGGCGGCAGGCCGACAATCGATTTCCCGTTCAGCAGGATATCGCCCTCCGTAGGCACATCAAATCCCGCGATCATCCTCAGTGTTGTTGTCTTTCCGCAGCCCGAAGGTCCCAGAAACGTGACAAATTCGCCGCGTTTTACTTCCAGGTTAAAATCATCCACAGCCTTAAAGCCGTCGTCTTCAAAGACTTTGGTGATGCCTTTCAGTTCGATAATCGTATCTCTGTTTTCCATCTGGTTATCCTCTTACTATCTATATTTCAAGTTTTCTCAAATGCTCATACGGGCATGGCATTTGATCAGCTTTTTTCGCTCCAATGTCGTGTTTTGAGAAACCACACCCTGCTCAGTGCTCCCGCTCCCTCACCGCTGTATTTCAGAACTCCGGAGGGGAACTGATCCAGATCAGTTTTGCGGGGCGGTTTGCGGGGTTGGAGAGGTAATGGGTCTTGGCGGCCTGATAATAGAAGCTCTCTCCCGCCTTGATATGGTAGACTTTTTCTCCCAGGTGGAGGTTGAGCCGTCCGCTGATCAGGAAACCGAATTCCTCTCCGCTGTGAGGTTTGTCCTCTTCCAGCACACCGTGCGGCGCCAGAACGACAAGAAGAGGCTCCATCTGGTACTTCTGGGCTGAGGGGACGATCCACTGAATGCTGTTGCCCTGGCCGTCTATTTTTTCAAAGTACTCCTGTTCGGAGAATACGACCTGTTCTTCATCCTGACGGAAAAACTCCGCCGGGGTAGACCCCAGGCATTCAATCAGGTCAAACAAAGTGACCACAGACGCGGACACCTGCCCTCGTTCCAGCTGGGAAATAAAGCCCTTCGTAAGTTCTGTACGGTCTGCAAGTTCCTGCTGTGTAAGTCCATTGCGGTTGCGCAGGTTTTTGATCCGCTCCCCTATATAACTGTTGACTTCAGCTGTATCCATACCGTTTCACCTCGTTGTGATCGTAATGCTGCACCTCTCTGAAGCTTTTTTTCACCTTACAACGTCTGTACTTTTGCCGCACTGCGTCTGTATTTTTGCCAGATCACGGCTGTGTTTTTGCCAGATTGCGGGTGTGTATTGCAATTATCTGTTACGCGCCATCGGCAAAATGCGACGACACAAGAACAGCTCCGGATAGTAAACAATTATCTTTCTATTACTAAACCCGAAGCCAAGATTAATTATACTGACAGTAAACTTTATGTCAACTGTAAATATCATTTCTGCATGTCTGTAAATTCAATGATCTGTCCGTGTAATTACAGTTTACTCACGCAAAAGGTGTAAAAGCTCCGCTATTGCAGTCTCCCACGGCATGTGAGAAAATAGAAGACGACTAAAGAACAGGAGGTCATAACCAGAAAAATGAAACGTCTATATAAAACAGCTGCAGCTCTGCTGGCTGCCGCAGTGCTCATGACATCTCTTCTCACCGGCTGCGGTGCATCCGGTCCCACCGAAAAGGATGCCAAAAAATATGTCAAAGCCGTACTCGATCTGATGTGTACAGGGGATTACGATCACTCTGTGACCTTTTCGGATGTGGAAGAAGGAGATGAACAGGCTTCAAGGAATGCCATGATCGACAGCATCGTCTCCTCCGTCGCGGAAGAGAACGATCTGACGCAGGAGCAGTCCGAAAAGTTCAGGGAATACATTACACAGGCTTTCGCCACCTGCCGCTACTCTGTCAAGAACGCCTCAAAAACAGAAGACGGCGGCTACGATGTCGTCGTCTCCATAGAGCCGCTTCTGGTGTTTGACGGTGTCAGCGATGCCCTCAATGCAAAAATAGATGAGATGACTGCAACGGAAGAAGCCGCAGTCTCCATGTCAAAGGAAGAGCAGCGCGCGGCACTCACCGATACACTGTTTGAAGCTCTGAATAAAAATCTTGAAGCCCCCAGGTATGCGCCGGCCGAAGAAGTTGTCGTCCACTACGGCCTTCTCGGCGGATCGCAGGAAGGATCGGAAGAAGGATCGGAAGAAGTCTACGGTGTCGATGAAGAGGCCGCAAGCCTGCTTGGAGCAAAACTCTTCTCATCCGAAGGCATGTAAGAAAAACATCCTGTCCGGGCGGCCTCACAGCCGCGGGGATAATACTGCTCTATACCGAAAACAGCAGCCGGAGAAACTACCACTGCGCAAACAGTGGTGTTTCTCCGGCTGTTTATTTTTCATTGCTCTATACAGGCAAGCAAGTCCTGACTATATGTTCTCAGACCGCTGTGTATCTTAAGATACTGTACCCTGCAGATATTCCCTGAGTTCTCCGATCCGGTTCATGGTGTCCCGGTACCCCTGCCAGTAGAGGGAACCGAGTTTTTCCATATCTCCCTCGATACGTCCGACCATGACTTTGCTGGATGGTTTGAGGACAAAGACCCTTCCGTCATCTTCCAGCTGCTCGATCTCATCACACTGGCGGTTGTAGTCCCTGTCGCTCCGGGCAAGGGCCTGTGCAAATTCGGGGTATTTTCTGTAGAAACGCAGCATACGGCTTCTCTTGTGGATATGTTTGCGGTAGGCGGTCTCCCTGGTCCGGACGATCACGATCTTGTCGAAATTCTGATCCAGAGCCCACCGGTAAGGTATTTTGCAGCTGCAGCCTCCGTCCAGGCAGGGCGTTCCGTCCACCGTCACCATGGGTGAAATAAAGGGCATGGAAGCGGATGCCTTCATTGCAGAAAAAATATCCCTGCATACCCCTCTCTCAAAATATTCTGTCTTTCCGGTCAGGCAGTTGGTTGCCACCGCAATATACCTTCTGGCCGGGTCGAGAAACCGTTTTTCATTCAGCGGCTCCAGCTTGTTATAGTCGTTAAAAAGAAAGTCCAGCCGGATGGGACTGTGCGCATGCCGCAGAGCGGCGCTCCCTACGTAATCCTTATAATGCCGGAAGCGGAGATTGGCTCTGGCGGACCGGCCAATCTGCCCTGCAACATAGTTAAAGCCTGCCAGGGCACCGGCACTGACGCCGATGGTGCAGTACATGTTGATCCCGTTCTCCATCAGCGCATCAAGGACTCCCTGGCTGTAGAGTCCGCGGAATGCTCCTCCTTCCAGTACCAGGCATCCCTGCGTGATCTCCTCCGGTGCATTTCCGGAAGGTATTTCCCTCCATCCTGAATACCGTATGTTTTTCTTATTCCTGCTTCTTCTAAGCTTTTTGCTTTTCATATCCCTGTTCCTCTCTCTCTGCCACTTCTCTTGCCGTCTCCCGGATCGCATCCCCATGCCCGGTCAGGGCAGCAAATGGCGTAAACTGGGCGGCACGGTCCTCCATGGACATCCTGGGATGTTTCGTGGAGACAGGGCGGGGCAGATCAATGATATCTTCATATTGATCAGACATAATTGTCATTTCTCCTGTACATATGTCATGCTTTATGTCCTCCAATGCTCCGGTTTCTCTCGCGCATGGTTGCGCCATCCTGGAGACTGGTTCCTTTCAAAATCGCATTTTTGCCATATCTTTTTCGGATCGAGAGCATGGCCTCCTGGAGTCTCCGCTCCTTCTCGCGTTCTTCCTCTCTCTTTTCCTTTTCCTGTTCCAGTGCTTCATAATCCGTAAAGAGATCAAGCTGCTCAAATGCTTCCTGTGCTTTTTCCTTTGTCTTTGGCAGTTCCGCCTCGTCAATGACGTGGTTTGTCGCAAGGTAGATCCTGCGGACCAGGAGATCCGGGTTGACAATGCGGTCATAGAGATCCAGAACAGCATCGGTGATCCGTCTGGAAGAGGACGTGTGCTGCTCCAGGTTTACCGTTCCATGAGCGGGCTTTGGTGCGGGGCGTCCGTACCAGTCCTTCCTGACAGGTCCTTTATATTTTTCACGGATCGCCGGATCCGAAAGGTTGTCGTTGTCATAGACCACGGTCAGGACCATCTGGTCTGCCAACAGCTTTTTTTCAACCAGGTCCAGGGCGGCAGCATCCGCCATTTCGAGAACGACAATACGTGCCTTCTCGAAGTCATAGGCACACGGCAGCACCTGTCCTGCACTGAACGAACGGTTCTCCGGTTTATAGGCTTTGATCAGGTCAATGGTGCAGGGTTCCCATCCCCAGGCATGGTCGATGAGAAGTTCCGCATTGACGCCAAAGAGCTTATAGAGCAGTTCTTCGTCTTTTAAGGAATACCGGGCAACATCTCCCATGGTAAACATGCCGTAACGGGCCAGCGTCCGGGCCGTTCCCTTTCCGACGCGCCAGAAATCCGTGATCGGCCTGTGCCCCCAGAGCTTTTTGCGGTAGCTCATCTCATCGAGCTCTGCGATCCGCACGCCGTCCCGGTCCGGAGCAGTATGTTTTGCCTCGATATCCATGGCGACCTTGCAAAGATACAGATTGGGGCCGATTCCTGCAGTCGCCGTAATCCCGGTTTCCTTCAGGACCGCGCGGATCATCTCCATGGCCAGCTCATGTGCGGTCTTTTGGTAGAGAGGAAGATATTTCGTCACATCCATCATTACTTCGTCGATAGAATAGACATGGATATCCTCCGGTGCGATATAGCGTAGGTAGATCTCGTAGATCTTCGTGCTGCATTCGATATAATAGGCCATGCGCGGAACGGCAATGAGATAATCCGCCTTGAGAGAAGGATCCGCCTCGAGCTCCACTGCAGAAGAGGATTTTCCTGAGAAAAGGGGTTGGGCATCGCCGGGCAGCCGCCGCATGCCCCTGGACTCCAGGAGTCTGCGCTCCCTGGCCCGGTTCACTTCCTTCATCCGCTGTACGACTTCAAAGAGCCTGGGACGGCCGGGAATGCCGTACTGCTTCAATGAGGGAGAAACCGCCAGACAGATTGTTTTCTCCGTACGGGAAACATCTGCCACGACAAGATTGGTCGTGAGCGGATCCAGTCCTCTGTCCACACATTCCGCGGACGCATAAAACGATTTCAGATCAATCGCTATGTAGGTGTGCTCTTCCTGCATCTGCTTTGCTCTCCCGCTGCCTGTCCGCAGTCTTCTTTCAGGCATTTTCTTTTTCACTGCCGCCGGACCGTCCGGCCGCAAGCTTTTTCGGATATCCGGTTCAGGTTCTTTTCACTGCCGGCAGGCCGTTTGACTGCCAGCCTTCTCGGGTGTCCGGTTCAGGGCAGTTTCAGGTAGTCTTTTCCCACAACTTCCGTCAGCATATCCGCAACATAGTCATAGTCAAACTGCGTAAATCCAAACATATCCCGCATACCGTGCCTGAGCGCCTGCTCCCGGGAATAGTCGGCATAGAGGACCGTATGGTCATCCTCGTAATCGTCCCCGTAATCGGACAGGATGGGGATCAGGGCCGGATTCTCGACAGAGAGCCCCCGGTCTGTAAAGCGGAAGGTACAGGACAGCAGCACTCCGATCATAGCGTCGGGGTCAGGCATAGAGTTCTGGGCGCACAAAAAATTCCCCAGGGAATAGGCACAGAACACCTTTCTGCCGTCCGCCGCAGTCAGCATTTCCGCCCCCTGCACGACATGAGGATGCCCTCCAATAATGAGGTCGGCGCCCATATCGGCGACCCGCTGTGCCAGGTCCCGTTGTTCCTGTGTCTCACAATGGCTGTATTCCTCCCCCCAGTGAAGGCTGACAATGACAGCATCCGCCTGTTCGCGGGCAAGCCTGATCTGTTCAGCGATCATCCCCTCTTCTTCCAGGTAGATCACATGGCCTATTGCATCCGCCGGAGTCGGAATATCATTTGTCCCGTAGGTATATGTAAGAAAAGCAAGCTTTCTGCCCTTAACAGTCAGGACCGGGATATCGTATTCCGTCCCATTTTCCCACAGTCCGGTACAGCAGATACCATCTGCACTGTTCAAAACGTCCGCACTGCCCGCACTCTCGCGATTCTGCTCCTCCCTGTTTTGAAGCGCTTCTTCCTTCATCCTCTTCCAGAAGTCGAGGGTTTCCGAGATTCCATCGGCCCCCTGGTCATAGGTGTGATTGCTGCAGAGGCTGAATACATTCCAGCCCGCATCAACCAGGGCGCGGCCGCTGTCTCCGGGTGTGGAAAAAGATGGATAACCTGAGGGCTCAAGTGTATCTGTCATCAGAGTCTCAATGTCGATCCAGTTGACGTCGTGTTCCTGTATAAAAGGCGCCATCTTTGCGTAACAGGGTGAAAAGTCATACGCATTTCCCCCTTCTTCCTCTGCGGCACGCTCTGCTGCCTGTCCGTACAGGACTTCGTTGATCAGGTTGTCTCCGACCGCGGTAAATGTGATCTCCGTCACATCTGTCTTCTCTGTCTGTGCCGTCTCTGACGATTCTGTCTGTGCTGTCTCTGACGATTCTGTCTGCGCCGCCTCTGCACCTTTGGTCTGCGCTGTTTCTGACGATTCTGTCTGCACTGCCTCTGATGATTCAGTCTGCGCTGTCTCTGACGCTTCTGTCTGCGCTACCTCTGCACCTTTGGTCTGCCCTGTCTCTGCCTCTTCAGCATTCTGTACTGTTCCTGAAGGGAGAGAGGTCTGTTCCGCTCTGATCGTCCCCGCATTCTCCGAATGCTGTGCTGACCCGCAGGCCGTGGTAAGTGTCACTGCCAGACACAGCAAAAGCAGTAATGCCGCTATCGTCAGTCCCGGGCGTTTTAGAGACTGTTTTCTTTCTTTTTTTCTTGAACGCATGGTTTCTCCTTGGAGAGAAGTGAGCGCATTGACAGGGTGCCGGTCAGGTATGTGTTGATACATACGCTTTTGGCATGCTGTCGGTACACATGCCTTCCGTATGCTGCCGGTACAGACGCCTTCCGCATGCTGCCTGTCAGGCATGTGTCAGTATATATGCCTTCAGTTCTTCATAGATCTTTTCAGGTTCAGGAGGACATCCCATGATGCAGGTGTCAAACCCCGAGGTGCATCGTCCGATTCCCAGAGGTCCGGTCTTGCCCTGCATTCCCTGCCCGATGGCAATACGATCCTTCAGCTTGTCAAGCAGCCCCTCTTCCCGCAGCAGGTTCAGGGCATGGACCAGATTTCCATAGCAGGCGCTGCAGGAGTCGACCTCTTCGACGGCATAGGACACTTCCAGAATGCGGTTCTGGCGGGGAAGTTCATCCTCCTCGCTGTCGCCGTTCAGCCGTATGATCTCTGCCTTTGAAAGGTCGGTTGTGCCGACGCCAAGCTTTTCCGCCATACGTACGTAAGGTACTTCATCGACATGATACTGCATCAGGTGGCAGGCATAGCTGTCAACAAGTACGGGGTCTGTCGCCGCCATTACGCAGTTGCGGACGACGGGATTTCCTCCTTCTTCAAAGTCCAGGTCGCCGCAGATGTGGTCAACAACGATAAAGTCCTGATGTATGCCCTTCTGCAGATGTGCGATCGGCTTGTGCAGACCCATGCGGTGGAAACGGCTCTTCTCCCTGTTCGGAAGCAGGCCTTTCATATTTTTGAGCGCACAGGTCATCTTTGTCTGGCAATGCCCCTTCATGACCGGTACATTGATCAGGAAGTCGATCCTGTCGACAACATCGGTGATCTGCAGCTTCATACCGGCACAGTCTACTTCGTGCCATTTTTCCTTCTGTGTGTCGACAAGCGGCACGCCGTATTGATCCGTCAGCGCGTGATAGCCGCAATAGTCAAAAGCCAGAGCTGTGCGGTCTCCCACCCAGGATCCCTCGGTCACGATAATATTGGAAAAATCCCTCTCCTGGAGATACTCGATGATCCCGGCGACGACCTCGGGATGTGTTGTTGCGCCAAACTGAGCCGGTGACGCCACCACCAGGTTGGGCTTGATCCCGATCCTGGTTTTTTTATCGCCGATCCTGCCCGCCAGATCTGCCGCGGCAAGGATCTTTTTGGTCATCTCTTTATAATCTGTACCGAAAATCTTCCATATTTTACTACTACTTCCGAAAATATCTCTGGTCTTCATATAATCCTTACTCATTTTCCAGGTGATAACCTCCTGTCCACAAACATGCGCCTTCCTGATCCGCCCGCGGGTATTGCGCGGTGAGGAACAAACGGCGCGTTACATGCCACCGCTTCCGCTTATCTCCGGTCATGTTTAATCCGGTCATTATACCACAGAAGCTGTAAAATAACACCGTCCGGCATTATGGAAATGACTGGTCCGGCATTTTGGGAATGACGAATCGAAAAAAACCGAAGACAGCTTATTGGGACGATTTATCGTAAGAAACCCGATATTCAGGTAGAACACGGGCTGGATATTGTATATAATAAAGTGAATCTATCAACAATGAACACATAGGGATTTTGTGCCGGAGCTCTGCAAACAGCCACGACGGCAGACCGGAAACCGCCGGTTTCACAGTCCTTTTGCGAAAGACTGTGAAATACGAATTTCCCGTCGCGCAAAGCGCTCCGGAATGGAGATTATCATGAGTAGTCCAAAAAACCGCAGAGGCAAACGCAGTAAAAACAGAAACAACAGGTCTTCCGCCGCAAGGACAAATCGGCCTGCAAATGCACCTCTCCCGGCTGAGCACCAGGAGTCTTCCGTTCCGGCTGACGCAAATGCCGCAGATGTTACTGAGATTACCCTCTCAGAGGCAGCAGCCGCTGCAGACCATCCCAGGATGTCCTTTTCCGGGACGGCAGACGCCGGAGATATCCCCGAGATGTCCTTCTCCGGGAAAGAAGACGTCACAGATGTCAGGGAAATGTCCTTCTCCAGGGAAGAAAACGTCACAGATGTCAGGGAAATGTCCTTTTCCGGGGCGGAAGACGAAGCTGATCATCCAGAGAGATCCTTTTTGGATAAAGCAGATTCTGCTGCAGAATCCTCCCGGAAAAAGCACAGGCTGCCTGCTGACAGATTCAGTCCTACAATGCTGTTCGGGGAGGTGGATCCTTTCAACGGGGACGGTCCCACCGACCCGAATGACAAACTCCGCCGGGCCATACTTCCTCTTGCCGGTATTATTGCCTGTCTGATCATCGTCCTGTATTTCCAGGCCAGACTGGCAGGTTTCTCCCCCGGTTCCTCCCTGATCCCGGGCTTTTCCAACGGTTCCTCCAAGCCTGCTGCCGAAACTTCAGAGCCGGTAGAAGAATCTCAGGAAAGCGACAATACCGAGCCTGTCCCTGCTCGCGATACCAATTCCTCCGAGTCACCTGAAAAAAGCACAGACACACCTGTGCCGGAGGAAGATTCCCCGAACGACGATGCAGATAACAGTGCCGATCAAAACAATGAAGACACTGCACCGGAAGAGGAATCGGACCAAAGTGAGGAAGATGTCGAATACACAGAGGAAGAACCCGAATACACAGAGGAAGATTCCGAAGAAGAATACTATGAGGATGAGGGAGATCACGAAGAAGAGGAATACTACGAGGACGAGGATAATTACGAAGACGAAGGCAATCAGGAATATTACGAGGAGGAGTTCGATCTCCGGGAAGGCTGATGCGCTGCCTCAGGTCTTTTTGACACAGCAGCTGTGATAACGATCGCCTGCACTCGCTGCACTGTTACTGATGATCTGTTCATGCCCTATCGAGAGCGTGAACAGATCACTTGCGTTTCAGGCGGGCCCGAACGGTACCTCCGCACTCTATGCATGTGCGAGAATCTCATCGATCCTGTCTTCATTTAATTCATCGCCGGAGATGATCAGGACCTCCCGGGCAAACGGTGTCCGGCAGGTTTTCACCTCATGCCGGGTTGCATCGACCTGGATCCGGACATTATCCCCTGTGCGGACAAAGCCCTTGACACGCATCACTTTGCCGCATCTCTTATCTGCAAAGATTTCCGCGATAGTCCTGTTTACGTTCTCCTCTTCCAGTTCCAGCCCGGAATAAAGAATGGTCCCGTGACCGCTTCTCATATCATCCGGAATCCGTGCATAGTCCGCAGGGACCATGCCGGCTGCTGCAATGAGGGCAAAGTCATCCTGTGTCAGCGCATCCCGGTCCCTCGCAATGATATCGTCCGGTGTGATGCGCCTGTCGCTCTGAAATCTTTCCAGGACAGCGTTCAGACGGGCAAGGACCCCTTCTTTGACAGCGGACAGATTATCGGACGTAAGGCAGCAATGGCCTGCGGCCTGTTCCTTTCCGGCAGACTCCTGTGCTTCCCCGCAGTGACTCAGAACGATCTTTCCCGCACTGGCTGTCTGGGATACAAGCAGATACTGCGCCTCATCGGAAAGCTGCTCTTCCATCCCGGCATCGACAATGTTCACGATGCTGCCGGGAGAATACCACTGGGACAAAGGCCCCACTGCCAACGCGTCAAAAAAGCTGTCCACATCATAGAAGCCAAAGGATTCCACGATCACACGGTCATAACCCGAAACAGCCATAGAACTCAATTTTGTGTGAAAGCGGTGGCTGTAGGGCAGGACGCCGCTTCCCCCGTCAAGGATCTCCACTTCGCACTTATCCCCGATCAGGTCATTGAGGATGACCATATCCAGATTTACAGCTCCGTAATCTGTCTCCAGAACTGCCGCGGTAAGTCCCTGTCCTGTCAGGAACTGCACATATTTTTTGATAAAAGTTGTCTTTCCCGCTCCGGGGAATCCCGTAATCAGATCTATCTGCGGCATGGTTTTCTTCCTCGTCTTTCATCTTTTGTGGTTTTCATTATCCTATTTACCATAAACTTTTGCAAGTCGCAGTTACTGCTCACACCGTGACCGGCAACCGGGCGTTTTCCTTTCCGTATTCTTAATCATCCATAGAAACGTCTCTGCATTTGTGATAGGATATCGTTTGTGACAAATCACAATACCACATACAGGAGTCAAAAGATGCGTTCACTAGAGGAAGTAAAAGCTTTTTTTACACAGGATATATACGCAACAAACACAACCGGAATTGAGATCGTTGAAGCCCGCCCCGGCTATGCAAAAGTAAGGCTGCAGGTGGATGAGCGGCATATGAACGCGGCCAATCGTGTCATGGGTGCTGTCTATTACACCATGGCAGACTTCGCCTTCGCAGTTGCGAATAACTACGATATGGAAAGCAGCGTTACTGTCACCCTCTCCAGCCAGATCAATTTTCTGAGTGCGGCAAAAGGCAAATTGCTGACAGCCGAAGCACGTGTCGTCAAAGAGGGTGGAAAAACGACTTTCTACTCTATAGAAGTAACCGATGAGCTGGACACACGGATCGCCGTCATTTCTTCCAATGGATATAAAATAGACGCCGGATAAAGATGATAAAGGCAAAAAAAATCTCCTCCGCTAAGGAAGAGATTTTTATATTTTTATCCAATCGGAACGGGCACGGTAATCAGAATATACCTCGCATTTTTGAATTCATAGGCACAGGTCGAGAGCACGATAATGCGGTCGACCTGAGAGGGATCGCACTCCACCTCCGACTTAAAGGTGGATTTGGCCAGCGCTTCCTTTAGATATTTGCGCATATCCAGGCGAGACGTGAACAGACTGTACACGGGATCATCTTCCTGGGCCACAAAACCTGCCACCAGGTTCAGGCGATAGTTCTGCTTGGGTGTCAGGTACCACATGGTAGGATGTTTGTCATAAAAATCCTGCTTGGTATAGTCATGGATCATGGTGAACATGGATCCGTCGTACATGTTGTGTCCGTACAGAATGGTTGCGGGGTCTTTCTGATCCCGCCTATTGTAACCATCCTCGAAAATACAGCCTGCAAAATTGTACTCTTTATTGACCAGGTGGTGCAGGTAGAATTCGTTGTCCGTGCCATGCATAACAGGATAATTGACGATCGTGTCAGGGCAGTAGATCCAGCCCGCCACATCTGAATTCTCCTTCAAAAGACTGTCGAAATCGATCTCGATCGGCGCAGTCTCAATCTCTTTCTCGCCCTCGTCTTCCTTTGTTTCCTTCAGGGTCATATACTGTTCAGAAGTCTTTTTGTATTGCGAGCGTCCTTTGTAATACCCGGAAAAAATGCCGGCAAGACGAAAGCCGCTGTACCCAAGTATTCCTGCAAAAATGATCAGCAGCAAGTAGTAGATGATTTTTTTCATAATCTGTCCAGCTTTTCAAACTGTTGTGGTTTCAGTCAGGGCACAATGAACTATGCCGACTGGTTCAAGTTTTTCGAACTGTTGTGGCTTCGGTCAGGGCGCAATGACTTCTGGTCACCCCCTGACCGGGGTGTGACCAGGAATCGCTGTCTTCGACTGTTCAGCGACGAATGGTATAGAGGGCACCGCTGAAAGGAAGAAGTTCCAGAGTAATCTCCGTCCCTGCCTTCATTTCCAGCTTCTCGGGCTCCTCTTTTTTCGTACCGCTCCAACGCTCCCATTCGGTATGGAGGAGCAGGGTCCACTCTTCTGTCTTTTCCGGCTTTAAGGTCAGCCTGCGCACGCGGTTGGAAAAATTGAAGACCGCGGCCGTATCGCAGAATTGTTCACCGGTATTGGCTCTGCCGGCCGACGCGCTTCTGCCGTCTGCCCCGGCGCCTTCTTCCGCTGCGGCGATATTCCCGGCAGCGTTTCTGCGGATAGCAAATACATCATGCCCCTGGTCATTCATGGCAAGCCAGGAAAAGCCCTTTGGATCATAGTCTGCCGATGAGAGTGCACCAAGCTCACGATAGATCTCATTCAGGCGGATCATGTACTTGTGGAAGGAATCATGCATGGGATACTTGAGAAGGAAGTTATCCGGTTCCTTCGTCTCATCCCACTCGCGGAACATGGCAATCTCATTGCCCATAAAGTTGAGTTTTTTTCCGGGATGCACATACATGTACATGTACAGGGAGCGCAGCTGCGGGAATCTCTCCTCGTAAGTGCCAAAAATCTTGTCAATGATCGTCCGTTTCCCGTGTACTACCTCATCATGAGAGAGGGGAAGCAGATGACGCTCATTGTAATAATAATACATGGAGAATGTCAGAAGTTCGGGGCGCTTGGA
>ODAI011868779.1_pt1 | contig 19598 bp, 12 predicted proteins | sample 1539321 | NCBI WGS metagenome assembly ODAI01 (sample SAMN02144231, study PRJEB22623) | gut metagenome | biome: sheep rumen | host: Ovis aries | place: New Zealand
AGGAGCTGATAGGTGAACTCGGTGAACGACATACCGTCCTGGAACTCGCCGTTCAGTCGGCGCTTGACGCTGTCCTTTGCCATCATGTAGTTCACGGTGATGCACTTGCCGATGTCGCGGGCGAAGTCGAGGAAGGTGAAGTCCTTCATCCAGTCGTAGTTGTTGACCAGTTCGGCACGATTTGGCGCATCGCTCTCGAAGTCGAGAAAGTGTGCCAGTTGCTTCTTGATGCACTCCACGTTGTGACGCAATGTTTCTTCGTTCAAGAGGTTGCGCTCCTGACTCTTTCCGCTTGGGTCACCAATCATACCTGTTGCACCGCCAACGAGGGCGATAGGTTTGTGGCCGCAGCGTTGCAGGTGACGAAGCATCATCACGCCGCAGAGGTGACCGATGTGCAGGCTGTCTGCCGTCGGGTCAATGCCGACGTAAGCCGATACTTGTTCTTTCAGTAATAATTCTTCTGTGCCAGGCATCATCTGATGAATCATGCCTCGCCATTTCAGTTCTTCTACAAAATTCAATTTCATTTTTCTGTTATTTTAGTAGATAGAGGAAGTTAGAGGAAGATATGCCGCTTTCAGCGGCGAAGATAGAGGACAATAGTTTTGGTCCATAGGGGTATCTTCCTTTATCTTCATCTATCTTTGTCTATCTTCTATTCTATTCCATTATCATTTACAATACCTTTAATATAGGAATTTAACATATAACTTGTATCAAGAATGGTTTCAACCAATTGTTGATACAAGTTTCATCAATATAACCCAAGTCTTTCGATAATACGCAGTAGTATCTACACTCCTCGAGGCTGCCTTGTGAGATATTGAAAAAACGGAGTTTATCAGCTTTGCTTAACTTTTTATATCCTTCTGCAATATTAGCTGCGATAGATACAGCAGCACGCTGGAACTGAGAACAAAGTCCAAACCTTTCATAATCAGGGAACCCCTTTGTAGTTTGATATGTCATCAAGACAAACTGATGGGCTTTTTGCCACGCAACTATGTCTTCAAATCTTCGAGTCATTACTGTCTTTTTAGCATTTGAAAGTCGTGGAGACTTTGCCTGCGCCTTTGTAATCTTCCCAAACAAATGTCCTCTATCTTCCTTTATCTTCTTTTATCTCCTTCTATCTTCTTTTATCTTCGTCTTTTCCTAGAATTGCTCAAGGTAAGCTATTCTGCTTTCTATGCTTGGGTGGGTGCTGAAGAGTTTGCTCATCATGTTGGTGAACTCGCTTTTGAAAGCGATGGGCTTCACGATGAAGAGCTGTGCCACATCTTCGCGGTCCACTTGTCCGAGGCCTGGGTCACTGCTTATCTTGCGCAGAGCCGAAGCCAGAGCAAGAGGATTGCCACAAAGTTCTGCGCCACCTGCATCGGCCATGTACTCACGTTTGCGGCTGATGGCAAAGCGGGTGAGCAGGGTGAAGAAGTAACCTATCGCAGCCAGCACAATGGCGACAAGAATGACGGCAATGACCGAGCCACCGTTTTTGCCGTCACGACTGGTACGGCGATTGCCTCCACCATAGATGAAGGTGTTCCAAAGCATGCGGACAGCCAAGCTGAGCGCTGTGCTCATGATGCCCACGAAGATGATGCTGATGATGAGCAAACGCGTGTCGCGATTGCGGATGTGCGTCAGTTCGTGACCGATCACACCAGCCAACTCGTCGTCGTTCAGGCGATTGCAGATGCCTGTTGTGACTGTTACGGTGTAGCTCTTCTCGTCTATTCCGCTGGCAAAGGCATTGAGCTGCGGGTCGTCGATGATGTTTATCTTGGGCATTGGCATTCCGCAGGTCATGGTGAGGTTCTCCACGATGTTGTAGATGCGCGGATTCTCACGACGTTCCAGCGGACGAGCACCTGTGGCCTGCCGCACCATGCTGGCGTTCGTGAAGTAGGATATCATGAACCAGATGCCCACGATGCCCACTACCCAAGGCAGAGCCATAAGGAAGGCTTCGCCCGTGGCCGCGGCATCGAACGTCAGGCTCGTGCCTCCGTATCCGTCGTACACCTCTTGCATGTTCATGAATGCCAGGAAGGCATACACAATGCCCAGGATGATGCAAGGAAAAAGTATCAGGAGCAACATGCTTTTCATGTTGTTCCTGACTTGCTGGGCATGTAGTCCTACGTAGGCCATCTCTTAGAAATTAACCTCGGGTGCTTTCTCTACAGCAGCACGCTCTTGCTGTGGAACCTCGAACATCGGCTCCTGATGGAAGCCGAACATGCCAGCAAAGAGGACGGCAGGGAACTTCTGCACGCCGCTGTTGAGTTCCTTCGTTGCGCTGTTGAAGTAGCGACGGACGGCAGCAAGCTTGTTCTCGATGTCGGCCAGCTCGCTCTGCAACTGCAGGAAGTTCTGGTTTGCCTTCAGGTCTGGATAGGCTTCCACGCTGACCTTCAGGCCAGCCAAAGCACTGCTCAGGGCATTCTCCGCCTCAATCTTCTCGTTCAGAGTGGTTGCCCCCATAGCAGCCGTACGGGCTGCGGTGACGCGCTCCAGCACACCTTTCTCGTGAGCGGCATAGCCCTTGACGGTGTTCACGAGGTTGGGGATGAGGTCGTAACGCTGCTTCAACTGAACATCGATGTTAGCGAAGGCATTCTCGCGATTGTTACGAAGCGTTACCAGGTTGTTGTAGATGCCAATAACCCAAAGAACAAGCAGTACGATGACCGCAATAATAATAGCTACTGTACCCATAATAGTTTTATTTTAGTGTTAAACCTTTTGCGAACTATAATGTCATATTTCGAGGCAAAGGTAAGGAAAAAAGACGAGAAAAGAGACAAAACAGCCCCTCAAATTGCAGAAGTTTGTGCGTTTTTGCATCATTTTCACATCTTTTAGCACTTTTACATTAATTATATTATGAAAAAGTCCTATATTTGCCCGCTAATTCTTTGAAAGAAACATTAAGGTATATGAGGCAACTTAAAATCACAAAGAGCATCACCAGTCGTGACAGCGCGTCGCTCGACAAGTATCTACAAGAGATTGGACGTGAGCAACTGCTTCCCGTTGAAGAGGAGGTAGAGCTCTCGCAAAGGATACGAAAAGGCGACCGTCGTGCTCTCGACAAATTGGTGCGAGCCAACCTGCGCTTCGTCGTCAGTGTGGCCAAGCAGTATCAGAACCAGGGACTTTCCCTTCCTGACCTCATCAACGAGGGCAACGTTGGTCTGATCAAAGCGGCCGAGAAGTTCGACGAAACCAGAGGCTTCAAGTTCATCTCCTATGCCGTTTGGTGGATTCGCCAGACCATCCTGCAAGCCCTCGCTGAGCAGAGCCGTATCGTTCGCTTGCCCCTCAATCAGGTTAGTGCCGTGAACAAGATCACGAAGGCAATGACAAAGTTCGAACAGGAATACGAGCGCAAGCCGAGTGCCGATGAATTGGCGGAACTTGTCAACGAGTTGCCTGAGAAAATCAGCGACTCTCTGCGTGCAAGTGGCCGTCATGTGAGCGTGGACGCTCCCTTCATCGAAGGCGAAGAAAACAGCCTTTTGGATGTGATGGTCAATACCGATTCACCTATGGCCGACAAAGGTTTGGTCAGCGAAAGCCTTTCGACCGAGATAGACCGTGCTTTGGGCGTCCTGAACGAACGCGAGAAGCAGATTATTGAACGTAGCTTCGGCATCAACAACCAGCCAGAAATGACTCTCGAAGAGATTGGCGAGACCTTTGGCCTTACCCGCGAACGTGTCCGCCAGATCCGCGAGAAAGCTATCCGCAAACTTCGTGCTGGAAGCCGTAACAGCTTGCTTCGCTCCTACCTCGGCTAAGCCAAACCAGTTTGAACAAAACAAGAAAGAGAGACGCTCATCGCGCCTCTCTTTTTCTTTATTTCAACTGGAGTTTCAAACTCCCCCAGTCATCTTCCTAAACTTAACACGTTATCTTTGCCAACTTAACACGTTATCTTTGCCAACTTGACACGTTAAGTTTGGCAATTACCTTAGCCTAGTTTTTCGATGGCGAACATCATGCGACTAAGTGTCTCATTCTTACCGAGGAAGGCTGCCAATTCGTACATGTCGGGGCCTTGGCCTTCACCAACGAGGCAGATGCGCCAAGCGTTCCAAGGCTTGATGCCAGTTTGCTCCGCCCAAGCATCGACGACAGGTTTCATGCCCTCGACCGTGAAGTCGTCCACCGTGGCGAGAACGTCGGCTAGTTGTTGCATCTCGGCTCCTGTCTCTTCCTTCCAGTTCTTACACACGAACTTGTCCTCCGTATCGAAGCCAGTCGGAGCGACAAAGAAGAAGCGTGTCAAAGGCCAGAGGTCGCTGACAAAACTGATGTTGCGTTTGTGCTTCTGTCCTTGTCCGTCGGTATATTCGATGACTTTCAACTTCATCATGCGGACCACTTCGGCTTCCTTTTCGGGCGTCGAAACGATGCCTTGCTCGCGAAGCACCTTGTCGAAACTGGGCACCCATGCTTCGTCGGGCTGCTTCAAGAGATACTGGTGGTTGAACCACGCCGCTTTGATGTAGTCGAACTTTGCGCCGTTCTTCGAGCACTTGCTGAGGTCGAAGAGACGGACCATCTCGTCGAGGCTCATTACTTCCTGATCGTTTCCAGGATTCCAGCCAAGCAAAGCGAGGAAGTTCACGACCGCTTCGGGCAGATAACCCTTTTCGCGATAGCCGCTGCTTACTTCTCCGCTCTTCGGGTCGTGCCATTCAAGCGGGAAGACAGGGAAGCCCAGTTTGTCGCCGTCGCGTTTGCTGAGCTTGCCGTTGCCAACAGGCTTGAGCAAGAGCGGCAGGTGTGCGAAGCGAGGCATCGTGTCTGCCCAACCGAAAGCCTCGTAGAGAAGAACATGAAGTGGCGCGCTTGGTAACCATTCCTCGCCGCGAATGACGTGCGTCACCTCCATCAAGTGGTCGTCCACAATGTTGGCGAGATGGTAAGTCGGGAGCTCGTCGGCACTCTTGTAGAGCACCTTGTCGTCGAGGATACTGCTGTTGATGCGAACCTCGCCACGAATGATGTCGTCCACGATGACGTCGCGGCCCGGCTCAATCAGGAAGCGAACCACATACTGCTTGCCTTCCGCGATGAACTTCTCGACCTCTTCTTTGGGGAGAGTCAACGAGTTGCGCATCTGCATTCGTGTGCTTGCATCGTACTGGAAGTTCTCTATCTCAGCACGTTTCGCATCGAGTTCCTCGGGCGTATCAAAGGCGATGTAGGCCTTCCCGTTGTCGAGAAGCTGCTGAACATACTTCTTATATATATCGCGACGTTCGCTTTGGCGATACGGTCCGTGCTGTCCTCCGAAGCTCACACCTTCGTCGAACTGGATGCCCAGCCACTTGAACGACTCGATGATGTATTCCTCTGCTCCAGGCACAAAGCGGCCCGAGTCGGTGTCTTCAATGCGGAAGATGAGGTCGCCGCCATGCTGACGGGCAAAGAGGTAGTTGTAGAGCGCGGTACGAACACCGCCGATGTGAAGCGGTCCGGTAGGACTGGGAGCGAAACGAACACGCACTTTTTTCAATTCACAATTCATAATTCACAATTCATAATTGAATAATCTGTGCAAAAGTACGAAATAAATTGAACATTGAACATTGAATATTGAATAATTTTTGTATTTTTGCGGAGAAAAGCAATTATGAATTGTGAATTATGAATTATGAATTGAAGAAATGAGCCGATACAATCATAAACACAAACTGAGCCTCAAGGCTTACCTCTATCGCGTGCTTTTCTCCCTAATCGCGATAGCCATTCTGGTCATCTTCATGCCGCGAGGGAACAGCGCTTCCTACCATTACCAGCAGGGCGAACCTTGGGAAGAGGATGCTTTCATTGCGCAAGACAGCTTCCCCATCCTGAAGTCGGCAGAGCAAATCCTGCGCGAACAGGACAGCCTGAAGCAGTTCTACGAGCCTTATTTCCAGCAAGATGTAGATGTCCTGGAGAAGCAACTGGAAGCCTTCAAGCAGGATTTCAACTCGCTTGCCATGCAAGGCACGCCTTATTACTATCAGCCTCATTTGCGCGAAAAGCTTCAGCACATCTATTCCATCGGCATCCTTTCGGGCGAGGAGCTGTCGCATTTCGAGGCGGAGAAGCCGCAAAGGGTACGCGTCTATCACGATAATGAGTCAGACGGTCGTAGTTTCAGCCAGCTTTTCACCGAGAAGACCGCCTACGAATACCTCGTCCACGAGGAGGATAGCGCACGTTTCAACCATAGCCGACTGCATGGGCTCGACCTCATGAAGTATGTTCAGCCGAACCTCGCTTACGATGCCGATAAGAGTGCTCAGCAGCGACAGGAAGTCGATAGCCGACTGGTTCGCACCAAAGGTGTTGTGCTGCAAGGACAGAAAGTCGTGGACCGCGGACAAATAGTAGATGACGAAGTGATGGGCATCTTGCGTTCTTGGGAGCAACATCAAAAGGAACACACCCTGACAGCCAAGGAACGTCTGTCTCGCTTCGGAGGCAGAATCGTCTTTGCCACCATTCTGGTCATCCTGCTTCTGCTGTATTTCCAGCAGTTCCGAAGCGACTATCTCGACAGCCTTCGCACCGTATTGCTCGTGATGACCTTCTTCCTCATCTTCCCCATCATCACCTATACCATCATGACGCACATGTGGGCCAGCGTCTATCTCGTGCCCTATTGCGTGCTACCGATAGTGCTTCGCATCTTCCTCGACTCCAGGACGGCCTTCGTCACGCATGTCATCTCCATCCTTGCCTCTTCGATAGTCCTGACGCAACCCTACCCGTTCATCGTGACGCAACTCGTAGCCGGACTCGTCGCCATCTATTCCCTGAGAGAACTTTCCCAGCGTTCGGAACTCTTCCGTGCAGCAGTCTGGGTCACCCTTGCCACCTTGCTGACCTATCTCTGCCTCGAGTTCGTGAGAGGCACTGCCGACGGCGGACAAGTGATGAGTCGCTGGCCCTACATCTATCTGATGGTCGCTGGCGTGCTGTCCATGCTCGTCTACCTGCTGCTTATTCCCATCGAGCGCATCTTCGGCTTCACGAGCATCGTGACGCTTGTCGAGCTGCAGAACGTCAACAATCCTTTGCTCCGACGTCTCTCCGAGGAAGCCAACGGCACCTTCAACCACAGCCTGCAGGTCGCAAACCTTGCTGCTGAAGTGGCCAACAGGCTGGGAGCCAGAGCACAGCTTGTCCGTACCGGTGCCCTCTATCACGACATCGGCAAGCTCGAGAATGCCGTCTTCTTTACTGAGAACCAGAACGGGCAGAACCCGCACGACGGCCTTTCGTACGAGAGGAGCGCACAAATCATCGTTCAGCACGTCGAGAATGGCTTGAAACTGGCCGACCGCTACAAGTTGCCAACGGTGGTTCGCGACTTCATTGCCACCCATCATGGCAAGAGCCTCACCAAGTACTTCTACGTCTTGGCACAAAAGGCGCAGACCTCGCTCGACCCGCGTCCGTTCACCTATCCTGGGCCTAAGCCGCAGACCTTGGAGCAAGCCATCCTGATGATGACCGATGCCGTGGAAGCTGCGTCAAGAAGCCTGACTGAATACACCGAGGAGAGCATCTCGGCATTGGTGGAGAAGATAATCGGAGCGCAAGTGGCCGACGGCAGCTTCAGCGAATGCGCCATCACCTTCCGCGAGATAGCTGAAGCCAAAGAAGTGCTTAGTGCCCGCCTCCGCACCGTCTATCACACCAGGATACAGTATCCGGAGTAGGGTTTAGGGTCGAGCGTCTGAAGTCCTCTAGTCCAATTTCCAAACACCTGCAGTGAAGTTGGTCAACTTAACACGTGAAGTTTGCCAACTTAACGTGTGTCGTTTTGCATCTTAACGTGTGCCTTCCGATCTGCCGCCTGCGTCAAAAATGTTTTTCGCTATTTCTCGTTGGCGTTTTCCTCTGACTTTGGCTTCTTGTTCAAACGCCATGTGACGTGGAAGAGGGCGTAGGAGGGCAGGACGTTGTAGAAGGTCTCGGTGCGGCCTTGCGCGTTGATGCTGTGGCGGACGTTCGAGAGCTGGCCGAGCATGTCGAAGCCGTCGAGCTGCAGGAGCAGGTTGCCGTGCATAAGTCGCTTTGTGATGCGTGCATTCCAGACGAGTTCGTTGGTGTTCATCGTCGCGTCGCTATAGCCTCTGCGCGAGTACATGGTCAGGTCTGTGGCGAGCTGGAAGTTCCATGGCAGCTCAATCTGTCCGGCAAGACTGTAGTCGAAGTCGAAGACATTGATTCGAGTGAAGTCCGCCCGAGCGCTGGTGGAACGCTGATAATGCAGGTCGCCTTTGGCCGTGAAGTCAAGCTTGTCGGTGGGTTTCCACGAGAGAGAAAGCTCATCGTCGAAGTAGTTGGAGGCCACGACGCTTCGGGCATTGTTCATCAAATCAACGCTGTGATTGTGTCTGTGCCTGAATGTCTGCTTGAGGCGAAGACGCTCTTTGTGGTCGAGCGGGAAGTCAACGCCGGCAGAAGCATTGGTGTTCCAGTTGCCGTCGATGTTCTGCGGCGTACTTGTCCGCACGCCCGTCTGCTTGTCGTAGAGCACGGCTGTGGCAACAGCATCTTGCGTGGCATCGAAGCTGAACGAGGCATTGACCAGTGTTCGACGCAGCTTCTCGCGATAGTTGCCGTAGATGCTGTGGCTGCGCGAAGGGCGAAGATCGGGATTGCCGAGCTGGATGTTGAGCGGGTCGCTATCGGTGCGGATATTGAGCAGGCTGCGCATGGAAGGCTGTGTAACATTGGTGTAATAACCGGCATAAATTCTGCGGTTGGTCTTTCTGTGGTATTGATAGAAGTACACGTTTGCCGACAGGCTGGTGGTGCGGCGGCTCATTGTGGTATCGACTTGTGTCCCTTGCCAGTAATCGAGCGTTTCATGTGTGATGGGCAGCGAGAGGCTGGCGTTGAAGTTGTTCGATGTTCCTGTAGAGTCGCTGTGGTGGTAGAAGCCGTAGCTTATGCTTGGTGAGTTGGTGACGGACTTGCTGTGCGAGCGCTGACTGTTGTCGGCATCGAAAGTCCGCAGCATTTCCTCAGTCGAGGGCAATGTGCCGAGAGGATGCAGCTCTGTGTTTGCCCATTCCTCCATCTTGTTCAGCAGGTAGAGGCTTCTGTTGCTTTCATTATTATTATAAGTGAATTTGTCTTCAATCTCGATGTTGTGGTTGTGCTTCTGGTCGAGGGCGAAGGACAACTCCGGTGTGACATTGACGTTGTGTGTGCGGTCGATGTTGGGACGGTAACGGTTCCTGAAGTCGGAAGCCGCCTCAGTCTTGGGATAGTCCAGCAGGTAGTGCTCGAAGACGTCCTCGTATCTGTCGCGGAAGTAATAGCTGTAGTTGAGCGAGAAGTTGATGTAGTCGTTGTGGGCAGGACTGACATAGAAGAAACCATTGTCGTTAATGTCGATGTGGCGACCCGTGCCGTGCCGACGCGATGTGTCGCGGTTGAGGGCATAGCGGCGCAGCAGGTTTCCCGCATATGGCGTCATCAGGCTGTCCATCCATGCCTTGCCCCAGCCCTCTGCCACGTCCTCTGCCAGCGTTGCACTCGCGGAGTTGGAGTAGTTCGACCAATGCAAGTATTCCAGCGAGACGTTATTGTGGAAGTACAAGTCCTTGAAGGTTTCCCACAATGTGCCAGGCTTTCGCAGACGTACTTCATGATCTGTGTTCAGGCGAGCATCGTAGCTGCGGCGCGTGAAGAACGAGCGTCCGTAGGTGTTGCCGCCCTGGAGGAAGGTCTCGCTTGCGGTGTGGTTGGCCTCTTTGCTGTCGGCATAGGTTCCCTTGATGCTACCTTGATAGCGGAAGTTCTCGCCTTTCTCGTAGAGACCGTTGGCTCCCAAGGTGTAGCTCGTCGTGATTCCCCGCTCTTGTCTCAGTGGCGACCACTCGCCCTTCTCGCCCGGCGTGCGGTAGTCGCTCAGGTTGTTGACGTTGGCGAAGAGTGCGATGCGCGAGTTCGTGGAGTAGCGCATGGCAAAGGCTCGGCCAAGGAAGGGTGGGGCTTTCGTCGTCTCTCCGAAGTCCTCCTGACTGCCGAAGCGTTTGCCTACGCCGCCTTCTGCATTCGCAAGCCACGCTGTGTTGTAGTCGCGCTTCAGTCGCACGTCCATCACCATCTCTTTCTGTGTCGTCTTCTCGCGAATGGTACCCTTCACGTTGTCGGGTGTCCGCTCGTAGCTGCGGATGTCCTTCACCATGTATGACGGCATGTTGTCGAGGAGCAGCTCGCGGTCGCTGTCGAAGAAGTCCTTGCCGTTGAGCAGCAAGGCATCCACTTTGCGGCCGTTCACCGTTATCTCTCCGCCGCCATGAAGCTCCACGCCCGGCAGCTTCTTGATGAGCGCGTCGAGCATCGAGCCTTCTGCCATCGAGAAGGCATCCGCGTCATAGACCAGCGTGTCGCCGTCCATGTAGAACTTCAGCTTAGTGGCCTTCACCACAAGCTCATCCATGATGGTGGTGGAGTCGAGAGCCCCGAGGCTTGAGGTGGGCTGTTTCTTGGCTCGATGCAGGTAGATGGGCTTCAGTTCGCGGTAGCTTTCGCGCTTGTACATCTTCTGGATGTCGAAGGGAGCAAAGCGTGTCTGATAGCCCTTTGCTTCGAGGCGCAACAGGTACTTGCCCGCCTCCCTGACAGTCGCATCGACATAAGTGTGGAGCTTGTCGTCGTATTTATAGCTCTGCACGTGAACAGTATCAACGAAACTGCTGTCGGCAGCACGGAGGAGTGTCGCTTTCAGGCTGTCGATGCCATCATGCGTCAAGTGGTCGGCAACTGTGGCATAGACGTTAAGCTCCCGCTTCTTCGTCTTTGTGGAGTCTGTCTGACCGTAAGCAGCCATGCAGAAGAGGGCGAGCAGGAAGGCGATGATGAGCTTGTTCATGTAGGTGATGCGATTACCTTATATTATATTAAACGCATAGCCTCGCAAAATATAACGCGAAATGGCGTTAAAGATTCTTAAAGATGCTATTTCTTGGGTGCCATGCCTTCGAAGTATGTCTTCTTGCCATTCACGAAGGACTTAAGGCTATACCATTCGGTGGGAATCCATTCTGCGCCTCTGGTATTGAGAATGAGGAAGTGATAGCCGTGGTTGGCAGCTCGCACCTGTATTGAGTTGGTTTCCGAGATGTGGCGAGTAAAGACGGCCAGCATTATGGAAGGGCCCTTTTCGAAAGATGCGCCATAGTGATATTCGTAGTATCTGCTCTGCCGGCTATCGGTAAACCTCAGCGCCATACTATCGATGGCAGCAAGCAATTGCTGGGCGAGCTGCTTCTGGTCTTCAGTTAAAGAATAGATCTTTGCTTCTGTCACGCCCGCGTAAGCGTATTCTCCATAGTTGACAATATTCATCCATGCTTTCCTGTCTTCTGACTCGTCATCATCCCAGACAGCGTGGGAATATGCATCGTCGTGCTGCCAGAAGGAATTCCGATGACTGATGCTGTGTTTGCTCATCAGGCTTTCGATGTCATCAATCATGTCTCCCCATGAATATGTGTTGGAAGATAAGTCGATGCCAGGCAGGGTGACGGTATAACGGAAGCGCCCTTCGAAGGTACCTTCCTGCTTCCCTGATTCGAGGACGAAGTCAAGGAACTCGTCGGAGTAAAAGTAAGAGAACTTGTCGTCGCTGTATTTGTGGACTCGTGTGGTGTCGCGACAGAAGTTCAAGGAACAGACGATAGTGTCCTTACCGTTAGTGTGGCTTTCGTAATGAAGACTATCCTGCGCCTCTTTCTGCATTTCTGAAATGGTACGACGGATAGCCTTAACTCGTTTGTCGAAGCATGCCTTATCTACTTGCAGAATGCTATCCACGAGAAGACTTTCTTGCCTGCCTCGTATGAGGTCTGGCCTGTAGTAGATAGGCAGGGAATAATCCAACGACGGACGATTGCCATTGGCGTCCAGTCCTCCTCTCTTCATGATGGATGGTGCCGTGGGATATAGTGCTCCTTTCGTCTGCTTGAGTTCTTCAAAGAGTTGGTTTATCTTGGGGTTCACTTGAGCCCAGGATGCCGCACTCATGAGTGCAGCTATCATGATTGAGATTACCTTTTTCATTGTCTTATTATATTTAAGTTTCGAGGGTTATTCATTGTTTTTGTAGTTAAGTAGTTAAGTAGATATCGCTTCGCTCGTCCTACGGACAGTAGTTAAGCCATTACCTTTCCCATCTGTGGCAAGCAGACAAAACATTTGGCTTAACTACTTAACTACTGACTACTTCACTACTTCAGGGACTTCATTTCATTAGTCTTGTTGCCAGAGATGTGCTGTGAAGTTGATTGCATATACATGTAGTTGCAATTGCACGTACATGTAAATGCAATTGCACGTACATGTATATGCAACGAATGAGACCTGTTAAATCAACAGGAATCTGCTGCCGCGTCTCGCGACGCAACAGCAGGAAGGCGCCATTTATCAACTTTTTAAACCAAACTAACATGTGTTATAAACTATTTTGGAAGTAGTCAGAGGAAGATAGAAGGAGATAGAGGAAGATAGAAGACGTTAGTTTTGCTGCCGCCCTAATTCTCCATCTTTTCATATACCCATGGTATTGTCCTTTATCTTCGTCGCTATAAGCGACATATCTTCTTCTGTCTTCTTTTATCTCCCATTACGTTATCTTATTCATCACGGCAGGTCGCCTGTCCTTTCGAGGACGAAATCGACGGCCGAGAGCCAACGTCCCGTGAATTGATGGCCTGTGAAGTCCTTGTCGCAGGAAACGCCGTAGGTGAGTTTGCCGTCGCGGACAACGATGCCGTCTATCACGATGCGGTTCCAGCCGTAACCCATTCCGCCGTTTGCCAAAGCGATGCGGACGTCGCCCGGCGATATTTGTTGTCCCTTCTCGTCTGCTTCCTTGACGCGTATCGCAGCGTCCCTCCAGATGTCGCCTCCGCGGTCGTCGCAGGCGGGAATCTCTTTCAACAAGAGTTCGCCAGCCTTTGCAAAGATGAAGGCTCCCGTGTTGCCGCTAAAGGAGGTACGCCCTGCGGCGGTCAGTCTGTAGATGCCCGGCTTGAGGTTAGTCTCTTTGTGTTCGGCCGTGTATCTCAGTACGCCGTCCTCGTCAGCACAGGCATCGAGGTACTCCAGCTCGGGATTGCCCGTATAGTGCTTGCCCGAGACGGCATAGTACCAACGTCCGCCGTCGTTCTTCGTCACGGTGAAACCGATGTCGCGCAAGAACTGATGGCGCTTCGTGTCGTGGTATTCCAACCGGACAGACTCGTTGACCTTGTCCTTGAGGATGCTTTCCGAAGCCTTGAAATAGTCTTGTATCTGGGGGTCGCAGCCCTTTGCCTTGGTCTCCATGGCGTAGAGCCCCTTCCAAATCAACGCGTATTCTTCGGGTGTGAGGAGTCGTTCGTAGCGCGAGGCCTCGCGTTTCAGGGCGAAACCAATCGAGGCGAGTTCCGTTTCGCTGGCTTTCTTGCTGAGGTTCACAAGCTCATTAATCTTGTTGCTCAGGCCGGGGAAATCGTCGTAGTAGTCGCTGACGTGGTCCATCGCCCGCAGGACTTTGATGTGATACTTCGTGCTGACGGCCCACTTGCCGTCAATATAAGTCGTGTCGATTTCCTGCTGCGGATTGTTCTTCACCGTTTCGCCCACCTTGATGGCGGTGCGGACGCTGTCCATCGTGACGCGGTCAACTTCCTGCTCAACCGTTACGATTTCCATGTCGTAACCCAGGCACTTGTAGATGAAGCCCTTTTTCTTGCCTTTTGGCAAGTCGTTCCATTGCAGCACGAAACCCAGTTGTAGCCCGTCTGCATCTATTTTATAGACAAGAACCCTCGTGTTGTGACAGAGATGGAGGTCGCAGCCGCCTCTTTCTCCCCTTCCCTTCGGTCCTATATTTGCCATCAAAACCAGTGTCCCTCCTCCTATAAAACCTTCGTAGCTTCGATAGAGGTCAGCCCAGTGTTCCTGCTCTTCGAAGGCTTTCACAAGCTGATTCAAAGGCTTTTCGCCCTTGCAGACAAACTCTGCTATCTGCACGCTGTCCTTCGGGAGGTCGGTGAAATAGTTTGTTGTAAATGCGTAATTGCTTTTCGTTATCGTCACGTGTTTGTCCTTCAGGAACTTTTCGATGAGTTCTTCCATTTCCTCATCCTCCCAGGATTGCGCTCGGAGCGGCCAGAACAGAAGCAGGCCAGCGAGCAAGATGCCGAGTTGAGTAATCTTTTTCATAGTGGTATTTTGGGTTGTTTGATTCATAATGGGATGTATCTTGTCGTGGTATCTACGAGGTATTCCTCTTGGTAGGCGGTTTCCACTTGCTTGTGGATGATCTTGTTCACCAAGTCCTTGATGCGTTCGTCTGCTCGCATGAGGCCCGTCAGCTCAGCCAGGCAGGAGCTGTCTCGGCAGTCGCCCATCTGGTTTTCGAGTTGCGTGAGGTAGTAGTAGAGACTGTCTGCGGCAGAGGCAAGCACGACGGCTTCGGTCTGGGGCTGAGGCTCTTCGGCAGGCTTCACTCGGGTCGTCTTCGAACGTGGCACGTTAACTTTGTCAACTTCACGTGTTAAGTTGGCCAACTTAACGTGCTTAGTTTGCGATTTATCCACGTTATCTTTTTCGATGACCTTAGACGCGTCTTTCTGCTCGACAGGTTCTTCCGTCTTTTCGGCGAGCTGCGTGGGTTGCTGAGGCTTGAAGTTCCACCAGGTGAAGAGTGCTACAACTGCGATCAAGGCTGCGGCAATTGCCAGAAGAGCCTTTCCCATCGACTTCGTGAAGCGAGGGCCATTCTTCTTTTCATCCAGCAAAGCGTCGAAGAGTGCCTCGTCGCGGTCGAGTTCGCTTTCCGAGGGCAGCTCCCACTTCTCCTGCTCAATCGGGTGTTTCCCCTCGAGATAACTGTCTATGAGTAGTTTTTTATCCATCAATGTATCCTCCTTCTTTTAGTACATTATATATATGTCCGCGTGCGTGGCTCAACATTGCGCTGACCGTTCTGGCGTTGATGCCTGTCGCAATCGCTATTTCGCGTGTGTCCATCTGGGCTTCTGCAAACATCCGCCAGAGCCGTTGTTCGGAGCGTCGGAGCGTTTGTGTGGCATTGTGTAGGGCAGCTTTGAGTTCGCTTTCCTCGAGCGTCTGGCCTTCCTCCGAAGCGGGAAGTGTGACTTCGTGACTGGCGGTGAGTGGTGAATGAGGTCGCCGCTGCTCCCTCCGCCACACGTTGATGCACTCGTGTTTGGCTATTCTGATGGCCAGCCTCTCAGCCTCCAAAGGCGAGGACAAAGTGCCCCAAGCCTTCCAAAGGCTTATGATGGTCTCCTGCGCAACATCCTCGGCCGCCTCTTCTCCCCCGAAGAAACTCAGCCCGATCTGCTTCGCCCTTGAGCGCAGAATGTGTGCCAAACGTTCGAAGCTTATGCTCGACGAAGTCAACTCTGTGTGCTCCATACACCCTAATAACGTCAGAAAAGGCTAAATGTTATGCGAAGTTAACTACTTTTAACAAAAAAATTGCTCTTTTCTTTGTGGTTTGGTTAAAAAAGTGTAACTTTGTAGCGGTATTATGCGCTTGTGGTGGAATTGGTAGACACGCCAGACTTAGGATCTGGTGCCGAGAGGCGTGTAAGTTCGAGTCTTATCAGGCGTACAAAGTCCCAGTATATTGGGGCGTTGACAACAGAAGTCAGTTGGTGAAAAGATTTAGAGATTATGAAGCTTCATAAATGGATCTGCTTTATTGTGCTTGCAGTCGCAATATTCGTGGGCTGCACGGAAGACGTTGACACCTCTGCCAGATATGTGTTCAGAGAACGTACTATCGCCAGCTACTTGGAAGACCATGAACAGTTTAGCGAATATGTGCGTCTGCTAAAGGAACAGAAGGTGAGCGACGTCAGCGAGACGAGTGTCTATCAGCTCATGACGGCTTATGGTTATTACACTTGTTTCGCTCCGACGAACGATGCCATTCAGAAGTATCTCGACTCGCTCGTCATCAAAGGCATTATCCCCGAAGCTGACTGGAATTCCTTCCCGGATGAGAGAACTTTGGACAGCATCCGGGCTGTGCTTGTGCTCAACAGCATCCTGGACGGCACGAAACAAGAGAAGACATACATCACGCCTGAGTTCCCCAAGACAAACGAGGAGTTCGACATCAATACGATGGCCGACCGCAAAATCAGCGTCACCTACGACAAGAAAGACCTCGACAGTTGCAGCATCGACGGCATCTGTCCCGTCTCGAAGAAGAACAGGGACATCGAAGCCATCAACGGCTTCATCCATGAGGTGGGCTATGTCATCAACCCAAGCAACGAGACGCTGGGCAGCACGTTGCATAAGTTCACCCTCGATCCCGAGAGTAATCTGAGCATTATGGCCAAGCTCGTGGAGGCTTGCGGATTGGTCGATTCGCTCTCTCAGGTGAAGGATGAACGCTACGAACAGTTGTACAAGACCGGAGCCTTCCCGAGTTTCAAGTGGCAACTGCGCGGCTGGGAAATACCAGCTCCCGAACATCGAAAGTACGGCTATACTCTCTTTGCCGAGACCGACGACTTCTGGGAAGCAGAACTGAGCAAAGACCGCGAGGACATTACCTTGAGTGATATTGCGAACTGGGCGGAGAACAAGGGCTACTATCCCGATGCCATCAACGACGACAACTATACGGAAGAGAACAATCTGCTCAACCAGTTCACTACCTATCACCTGTTGCCACAACGCATTCCTGTCGATAAACTGGCTCTGCATTACAACGAACGTGGTTACAACTATAAGAATAAGAATCAGGCCCCTGTGATACCTGTCTGGGCACATTATGTCACGATGGGCAAGCGTCGCCTGCTGCGCATCTGGGAGAGCGCAGAAAGCGGAGGGCCATACCTGAATCGCTTCCCCAAGCTCAACAACGGACGCCAGGAGGACTATCACGAAAAGGAATGCTCCGAAGAGAATAGAGGTATAGAGATTAAGACAGATGAGAGTTCAGGCATTATTAAACTCATCAATGCAGTCATTTATCCGATTCATGCACCTCTTGCTTATACAGACCGCGTTCGCAGCGAGCTTGCAAAGCAACGCCTCCGTTACGATGCCTGGGAACTGCAGCCCGAGGCGATGAACAACGATATGCGACTCGTCAGCAAGACCGATGCCATCTGGTACTTCTCCAGCGATCCGGACAAGCAATACTTCCAGAATGTTACCGTCAACAGCAAGCGAACCAACTTCATGCTCCTGAGCGGACGTGACCAAAACTGGCCAAACTATCAGGGCGATGAGCTGTTGGCTGAGGGCGTCTATGACATTACCATCACGCTGCCTCCTGTGCCTATGACCGGTGTTTACGAGATACGAATGGGCGTCTCTACCTATAGCGGAACGCGAGGCATCTGTCAGGTTTATTGGGGCTCTCGCAAGGATCAACTCGTGCCCCAAGGCATTCCCGTCAATATGCAATTGGGTGGTAACAGCGAGAACAATATGCTCGGCTGGGAAAAGGATACGGAAGACGATGACTACAATGCCGAGGTGGACAAGAAGATGCGTAATAACGGCTTCATGAAAGGGCCGAAGTACATCGTGGCAAGTGCTGGTGGCACCGAAACAAACCGCATGAATGCTGGTGCGACCCGCCGTATCGTGGTGCGCGAAACCATGTCGCCCGACGTTGTCTATTACATGCGTTTCAAGACTGTGCAGCCAGACTTTACGCAAAAGCAGCTCTTTGTCGATTATCTGGAGTGGTGTCCGAAGGAAGTCTTTGACAATCCCGAATTTCCCGAGGACATCTGGTAAAGATAAAGTTTACAGTTTACAGTTTACAGTTTAGCGCGAAAGCTGATAGAAACAAAGAAGCCCCTCTCTCCTAGAAAGGGGCTTTTCTTTTGCCTTAACGTTAATCTCTAACCCTTAACCACTAACCCTTCAACACGGAAGCAATGAAGGCTTGCATCTCTCCCCAGTGCTTCTCGATGCTCAGGAGCAGGTGCAGCTGGTTGTTAGCGCGGACGAAGTTGTGGTCGGGGTACTGGCACTTCCAGTACTTGTCGCCGCTCAGGTAGTCCCAGAGGAAGCGAACACACTGCATGTAGGGGAAGAGGGCCGTTGCGTAGGGCAGGTTCTCTATCTCGACAGGCAGGAGGAAACTCTTGGCGCTTTCAAGGTAACCTTCCGTGAAGGCCTTGAAGATGTCCATGCGGAACTGCACCTTGTCCATCTCGGGACAGTCCTCGGCAACCTCGTTGGCAGCGGTGCGGAGGAAATCTCCGTAGTCGGAGAAGATGAAGTTGGGCATCACGGTGTCGAGGTCGATGACGCAAAGCACGTTGTCCTGCTTGTCGAACATCATGTTGTTGACCTTCGTGTCGCAATGGCAGACGCGCTTCGGCAGCGTTCCTTCGCGGCCCATTCGTTCGGCTTTGCACATCTCGTCGGCACGCTTCTCTATTTCAGCCAGCATCTTCTGCACGCGTTCTTCCTTCACACGACCAGCCGGGTCGCGCTTGATGACATCGTGGAGTTGCTCGAGGCGGAACTCCATGTTGTGGAAGTCCTTGATAGTCTCGCCCAACTTTACCGGTATGTCGGCAAGCATTGCCTGGAAGTTACCGAAGGCACGACCTGCGGCGCGACTGCTTTCGGGATTGACGGCTTGCTTCGTGATGGCGTTGTCGATGAAGACCATAAGACGCCAGTATGTGCCGTCGTCCATGATGGTGTAGAGCTTGTCGCTGCCCTTTGCAGGGATGAAGCGCAAGACGCGTCGGTCGATGTCGGGTGTTCCCTCTGCGGCAAGCTTCTTTCGGATGTGTGTGGTCACTGCGTCGATGTTGCGCATCACCATGTCCACATCGGGGAAGACGTTGTGGTTCACGCGTTGCAGCACGTAGTCGGGCTTGTCCGCCTCGGCAGTCTTAACTTTATAGGTGTCGTTGATGAGTCCTTCGCCCAGCGGCTTAATCTCGCTGATGGTTCCTTCGTAGGCAAAGCGGCCTACGATAGCTGTTAGTTTTGCATCCATAGTTTATCAGTTTATAGGTTGTTTTGTGTGCAAAGATATAAAATAATTCATAATTCATAATTCATAATTGAGAATTATTTTATAATTTTGCTCACGAAATCGTACAAAACATAGGATAATATGAGACGCCTTTTCTCCTTTTCTTATTTTCTTGCTGTCTTAATCTCCTTAGTCTCGGCTCAGACATCATCTAAGCCTACTACCTTGGATGGTTGGGCTGAGCGCCTGGGTGCTTTTGGCAAGTCAATTCCACAGGAACAGGTCTTTGTGCACATGGACAACACGTGCTATTTCCTTGGAGATACGATATATTACAAGGCATACGTGCGTCGTAGTGATACAGGCACGCCGAGCCGATTGAGCGGAGTTCTCTATGCGGAATTGTTGAATCAGGACGGCTACCTTGTAGAGCGGCAACAGCTCGAGCTGCGGAACGGCCAGGTGCATGGAAGCTTCGTCCTACAGGATACGCTCTACGGAGGCTATTACGAGCTGCGAGCCTACACGCGCTGGCAACTCAACTGGGGCATCACGGAGCATCCTCACAACA
>ODAI012935061.1_pt1 | contig 19595 bp, 19 predicted proteins | sample 1539321 | NCBI WGS metagenome assembly ODAI01 (sample SAMN02144231, study PRJEB22623) | gut metagenome | biome: sheep rumen | host: Ovis aries | place: New Zealand
ATAAGTGAACATGAATCCATGCAGTATCTCTCTGCGTTCCGGAACGAGATGCCCTATACCCATACCTTCACGGTTCATATGGGTGAAGAAACTCTGCTGGACAAAAAATACGAAGAAGTCTTAAAGCACACGCAGATGTGTACTACGGAGAATTTTGCTGTTTATGATGATGAGAACTCATGGAGTGCCATAAGCCTGCTGAATGAGGATTTCATAAAATATCACATGAAGTATGTGGTTACTGCTTCAAAGGATTATAGCGAAATGACTGTGTATATGTCGAATGAGCCGTATTACTCTGAAGCAAGGGACAAATGGAAAAAGCCGCACATCCCGTTTTCAAGCATAGTCCGTACATTCTGTGAGGCGGGAATGGTAATGCATGACGGTCTTCCTCTTCATGCTTCCATGGTGGAGAAGGACGGACAGGGTATCATTTTCTTAGGACCTTCCGGTATGGGGAAATCCACGCAGGCGAAGTTGTGGGAAAAGTATCAGAAAGCTGATTTTATCATAGGCGACAGACCGGGATTGCGGTATATTGACGGTACATGGTATGGCTTCGGTATGCCGTGGGATGGCAAGGACAATATCAGAAATCAGAAGAAAGTACCTATCATAGCACTGGTTTCTTTGGAACAGGCAAAGGAAAACCGGATAAAAAAACTGACAACGCAGCAGGCAATGCTGGTGCTTCTGAACCAGGCTATGATGCCGATGTGGGATAATGCAGCAATGGATAAGGCAATGACACTTATGGGAAAACTGGCTGGAGATGTTCCATTTTATCACCTTAAGAATCTGCCTGATAAAAATGCCACAGATATAACTTACAAGGCAGTATTTGAGGAGGAGACCGATGGATAAGATTTCTTTTAACGAGTTTACAAAGCTGATGGCGGATAACGCATATAAGTCTGACACGCCGTCAACAGGGTCTTTTGAACTGACTCCGCTCTGCAATCTGGACTGTAAGATGTGCTATGTCCATTTGCAGGACCCCTCCGTAAAGGAAAGAATGCTCAGAAAAGAGCAGTTGATCCCGCTGATTCAGGGTGCGATAGATGACGGAATGATGGTCGCTCTGCTTACCGGAGGGGAGGCGATGACACACCCGGATTTCTGGGATATCTATATGTATCTGATCGAACACGGCGTGTCGGTGCAGGTCAAGACCAACGGCATTCTGCTGAATGAGGAGAATATCAGAAAATTTACGGAGTATCCGCCATTCAGAATCGATGTATCACTCTATGGCTGTGACAGTGAGTCTTATGTAGCTGTAACCGGAATGGACGCTTTTGAGACAGTTACAAAGAATATCCGCGCGGCGATAGATATGGGACTCAACATACGGCTTATGATCACGCCAAGCAGTTTTCTGTCTCCGTGGATAGAGCAGACTATGACACTGGCGAGAACTTTTGATGTTAGAGTTAATGTCAGTGGTATGCTTTTGGAGCCTAATCCCGATACCGGAAGGCATAAAAGTGAATTTGATCTTTCCAACACAGAAGTTGACAAAATAATGGAAATGAAAAAGGAGATCTTCTTTCCGGATTACAGTCAGGAAGATAATGAGATTTATGGTCATTCAGACAGACCGGATGTATCGGAAAAAGGACTATACTGCAATGCCGGGAGAACAGGTTTTGCGTTAAACTGGGATGGCACCCTGGCACCATGTCTTGCATTTCCGAAAACGGTTATAAGTGTGAATACGCTTGAAAAGGGTTTCCATCGGGCGTGGTCGGAATTGAATGAGGCGATCAGGAACTTTGAGATCCCAGAGAAATGCCATAGCTGTGAATACAACACAAGATGCCATTACTGCCCGGTTTCGCACAGCAGGACAGCGGATCGACACCTGTGCGACGAAGCGGTATGTGCTTATACCATAGAACGCATTGAAATGGCAAATAATGATAATAATACTGAAAATAAAGGAGAATGATGATGATCAAGGAAGGTTTTGTGCTTAGAAAAATGCCGGGAATGAATCTTGTTATGCCGACAGGCGCAAATGTGAAGGAGTTTAAGGGAGCATTAGTTCTGAATGACACCGGAGCTTTGATCTTTTCCGAATTGAAAAGCGGAAGAACGATCGAGGAAACAGCTGAAACTCTTACCCGCGAATATGATGTAACGCTTGAAAAAGCAAAGAGCGATGTTGAAAAGACGATCGCTTCGTTGAAAGAAGCAGGCGTTATCAATGCTTAGTATATGATCCCTTCAGGGCTTATATAAATTTTACGAAAGGAGATTACTGCAATGGACAATGAAAAGAAGGTCTATGAAGAGCCTACTGTTACTATGGTAGAGTTTGATTTCAGTGACAGAATTGCTGCTTCAGGCTGTCCTTTTTCTACATCTGAATGCGGCCTGAGCCCGTTTTAACTAACCGGGATACCGGACACAAAATTGTTGACTCCTCCGACCTTTTTTCGGGAAGGCGGAGGAGTTGTTTTTCAGAATCGTAATGGTGGATACAATAACAGCCGAGGGTGTGTTCTTAATGGGGAGAATACCGGAAACGATTTCCGGACGTCGGAATACTATAAGTTGGCAGGATATCTCCAGAGTATTTGAAAAGAAGACGGCAAGGAGGTACGGTATGAATCACGAAGCGCTCATACGACGGCAATGGCCGGACTATGAGGTATTGGGTGTCCTGGGAGAGGGAACAAGTGGCCGCGTCTATGAGATCGCGCACAAGAGTCCGACCGGCGAGGTGCGGTACGCGGTCAAGGTCATTTCTTCCGAGAAGGCACCGGAGCGAGTTCGCCAAGGGGGAGCCCGGGACGAAATCAAACAATATCCGGAAAAGTGCGTGAAGGACCTGAGCCTGGAGGCACGGGTGATGCAGATCCTGAAAGGAGACCCACACATCGTCTCCATAGAGGATTTCGCCGTGATGCACGATGAGGAATCCAATCAAGATCATGTACTGATCCGCATGGAGCTGTTGAAGCCTTTCAGGCTTTGGCGTGAACAGCGTGGCGAACTGACCCAAGAGGACATCGTTCGCCTTGGAATAGACTTGTGCCTCGCCGTGGAGCACTGCCACAGAAACAAGATCGTCTACCGTGACTTCCATCAACACAACATCTTCGTGGACGCGGACAGTCATTTCAAGCTGGGGGATTTTGGCTCTGCCAGGATGGAGGAGTTCTGCCAACCGAAAAATGATCGTACGGGGAATGTAATGAATAATGGCGCGGAGGGATATACCAAGGAACTGAATCCCCGGAATCATGAAAGCATTGTGAAGAAGGATATATATTGTGCAGGTATGTTTCTGTATAAGTTGTTAAACTCTGACACTTATCCATTCCTGCCTGCGGATCGTTCCGTAACGACGATGGAACGGAAAATTGCCTTTGAGGTGTTCAAGCGCGGCATTCTGCCTTTGCCCCCGCCGAAGCACGCCGACGCAGCGCTGTCAGAAATCGTGCTAAAAGCCTGCGCCCCTGATCCTGAGCAGCGCTACGCCTCTGCCCGGGCACTCAGGGAAGCTCTTGAGGCGCTTTCCGGGACACCGCCGGCAGAATAAGGCGACGCAAGCGAATGTGTTTTTTTACGGACATATGATTGCCGGATTGCAAGTTCACGGATCCATTTTGAAAAAATTACCGTGCATAAACCCGGTGATGCCCGATTGGAAGAAGGCGGAGGAGTTGTTTTTCAGAATCGTAATGGAGGTGATAAAGATATGGTGGATACAATAACAGCCGAGGGTGTGTTCCTTAACACCGTAGCTGCTGTTTTGAATAATAAAAGACCTTCTGTACTGCCGGAAGGGATAAAAGCGGACGATATATTTACTATCGGTTCGGGAAGGAATATGGCACCGATCACTTTCTGCGCTCTGAATATGATAGAGCCGAAGCCCGCAAGCGATAAATGGGGTGAATACCAAAAACGCTTTCTGGACGACTGTATGCGCAGCGAGATACAGATGTCGGAGTATAACAAGCTGGTGGAGTATCTCTGCGGGAATGGTGTGAAGATAATTCCGCTAAAGGGCTGTGTGATGAAGGAATTGTATCCTTCTCCGAATTTTCGTGTTATGTCAGATGTGGACTTGCTATACAAGGGAGTAACAGCGAAGGAATTAGCCGCTTTGATGGAGGCTTTCGGATATTCCACGGAAAACCTGGAAAAGGGAGTTCACGATATCTTCCATAAAAGTCCGTGCATGAATATTGAATTGCACAGGCATCTGATGGCAGATGACAGCCCATATAAGCCGATCTTTGATAATATATTTGAACGGGCGGTCCTTGATGAGAGGATTCCGAATCTGTATCATCTGACACCGGAGGATATGTACATTCATGAGCTTGCCCATGCTGCAAAGCATTTTAAGAATCGCGAGGCACATATCCGTCATGTGGGAGATATCTATGTGCTGAACCAGAAGTATGCTAAAGGATGGAATACTGACTATATAAGAAAGCAGCTGGATTCAGTGGGGCTACTGAAATTTGAAGAGAAGATCAGGTCATTAGCGTATACGTTTTTCGGTGATGAGTCGATAGAGGTTTCCGAATTGGATATGGAGATGTTCTTTCCCGAAAATAGAAAGCTCCCCGATAGGATGGGTTGGAAGTATATGGATAAGGGCGGGAAGAGCCGGGTGATGTTTTTCCTGAGCAGGACATTTTATCCATATTCGGGTATGTGCCTCAGGTATCCAGTTTTGAAAAAGTGGCCGATACTCCTTCCTTTTGCGTGGATACATAGAATTATTGATGTTTTGCTTCATAGAAGAGAAAATGTTGCTAAAATCGCAAGTGTTAAAGTGAATGATGAAGATGCAAGGCATGTCAGGCGGCTTATGGATAACTTCGGATTGAGCGATTAGTTTTTGCAGTTTAAGACAAGAAAGGGCATGGTTGTTTGGAAAAGATTCTGTTAAGAATAGAACAATGGAACAGCATGAAGGACACGGACGGGCTGGTTGATATTCCGGTGTGGTTTCAGGTAACCGGTAATAGTATGTTTCCCTTTATCCGGGCTTTTCGGGATGATGTTATGATCATTTCGATACCGAAAGAGGAATATAAAATCGGTGATATCGTGCTCTTTCCGGCAAAACGCAAAGGCGGGGATTATTGCCTGCATAGACTGTATAAGATGGACGGAGACAGGGTACAACCCTTTGGGGACGGATGCAAAGCTCCGGATGGGTGGATCAGCAAGGACAAGCTGCTTGGTAAAGCGGTGCTGATCAAAAGAGGAAGCAGAACAATTGACTGTGAATCGCCAAAATGGATACGAAGGTTCAGATGGTGGAACCGCTTCTGGCGGATCAGACCGGTGATGCTGTTTCCGTTTCGGGTTGTATCGAAATGTAAAAGAATCATCGGTAAGGGAGAGAAAAAGCGATAAAAAACGCGAAGGGGTAACGTAATAAGCTGGTATTAACATGAATAAATATACAGATTTTTTTAAGGACGGCAAAAACCAGCGAAAGTACTTCAAGTGGTTGGTGGAGATTACTTCCAAGAGCAGGAAATCGCTGTTGAGCCTTTTTATATTGAATACATGTGTGGCTGTAGCATCCGTATCCATTTCCCTTGTGAACAAGTCCATTGTGGATCAGGCCGGAGACAGGGCTCTGTTTCCTGTGCTGGTGATCATTATGGTCATGTTGCAGCTTTTTTCTATATTAGGCGGTTTGGTCGAATCCTTGCTGGAAGCGACTATCACGGAGAAGTATGCCTGCCAGGTGAGGAAAAAACTGTTTGAGCGGCTTCTGCGTCTGCCCTGGCTTAACAGGACGGCTTTTCACAGTGAAGAGCTACTCAGCAGGATAACCAGTGATGTGGAACAGATCACATCCGGAGTGAGTAAACTGATCATTTCCGGAGGGGCTCTTCTGATCCGGTTAATATTGGCATTCTGCCTTCTGTGGAATTTTGCTCCGACTCTTGCTCTTGCGCTTATCATTATTGCACCCATCGGGGCAGTGGCAGGTAAGCTGATCAGCCGGGGGATGAATAAGATACAGAAGGAGTATCAGCAGACAGAGGCGGATTACCGTATTTTTCTACAGGAAAGACTTAGCAAGGTCGAGTTGGTGCAGATCTTCGGGCAGGAAGAGAGCAGCCTGAACCGCCTGCAGGAGATTCAGGATAAGAGGCTTCGGCTGGTAAAGCAGAAGAATAAGTGGAAAGTGCTTGGAACGGGTGTTATCGGTGTGACCTTTACCGGCGCACAGATGATCGCATTTGTTGTGGGCGCACTTATGGTGAGTGACGGGGCTATTACTTTTGGTGTTATGACAGCGTTCCTAAGCCTGGTGGGGCAGATACAGGGACCGATCTATTCTCTGGCAAATCAGATCCCACAGATCGTGGGCGTGCTGGCTTCCGCAGGAAGGATCATGGAGGTCAGTGAGCTGGAGGAAGAGCAGTCGGATCCGGAAGAAATCAGGGCTTTCACGGATGGCAATGAGGGATGCGCTTGTTTAGGTATATTGGCGGATTCGGTTACTGTGGGATACAGGGCCGAGGCTGTTGTGCAGAATGTATCCTTTGATATTAAACCGGGACAGATGGTGATGATGGCCGGAAAGTCCGGTGCCGGTAAAACCACACTTTTAAGAGCGATTATGGGATTCCTGCCTTCATCGGAAGGAGAACTGTCATTTTATTCCGAGAACGGGATCCGGAAGAAATGTGATGTGAACACCAGAAAACTGATCAGCTATGTACCGCAGGGAAATACCTTGATGTTTGGAACTATTGCGGATAATCTCCGGATGGGGAAGAGTGACGCGACGGCTGATGAGATGAAAGAGGTGCTGAGAATTGCTGATGCGCTGGAATTTGTGGAAAGCCTGCCGGATGGTATTGATACTCAGATCGGCGAAAAGGCTACGGGTATTTCGGAAGGACAGGCACAGCGTATCTCGATAGCGAGAGCATTGCTTAAGAAGTCCGCTATTCTGATTCTGGATGAGGCTACTTCGGCTCTGGATGAGAAGACGGAGATGAAGATACTGGATGGAATAGCGAGATCGGAGCACCAGACGGTGCTGTTTGTGAGCCATAGACGGTATCTGGAGAAGTATGCGGATCAGGTGGTGGAGTTGTGAAAAAAGACCGTGTGCAGTTCTGTCCTTCGGAAGTATACACGATAGTCGCAGTTTTGGATGGTGCCGCGGCGACTATATGGGGAAAACTGAAGTCCGGGATAGGCTGGAGAAGCCTTGATTTTGTGAAAAGAGTTTAAGAATGACGGTCGGTGGAGATTGATTTCTCTGCCGGCCGTTATTTTTTTTGTTTGGAGGGTAAAATTCGGAGTCTTTTCGTTGCCTGTGACATGAGAGGAAGTCCTCTTAGAAAGGACGGGCAAAATAATGATGACTTTGGAAGAAATGAAAGCCGTTGATATAAGAACCGTGGATCCGGAAACTCTTGTGGATATCAGGGATGTGCATATAGACAGGACGCTGCCGAAAGAAGAGAGGATCAAGAGTTTCATCCGGCAGATCAAGAATCCGTATGTCTATAAATGCGGTGACATCATCGTGAAGGCGACCTTCTCCGATACGGATGAAACGCTGGAGGACAGGATGGAACACTATCTCAGGAACAGATAACTGCCATTCGTCAGAATGTCATGGAAGGTTCGGAGAGAACACGGTAATATAGGCTCAGGTCGAATTAAATTTGGGCATAAGCCTGAAATGCAGAAGTGAAGGCGGCTGTTTCGGCAAGAGCAATCAAGTCGAAAGGAGCTGCTGTTATGGGTAAAATCAATTCTTACAACGCGTGCATATACGCGAGACTGTCGCGTGATGACGGCGATAAGCTGGAGAGCGACAGCATTATCAACCAGAAAGCCCTTATCAGGGATTTTCTGTCGAAACATCCAGAAATCCACGCGGTTTCGGAGAAAACCGATGATGGGTATTCCGGCGTCAATTTTGACAGACCGGCGTTCCAGGAAATGATGGACGAGATCCGTTCCGGGAAGATCAACTGTGTGGTGGTCAAAGACTTATCCCGTTTTGGAAGAAACTATATTGAAGCCGGCAATTACATCGAGAGGGTGTTCCCGTTTCTCGGTGTTCGCTTTATTGCCATCAACGATAATTATGACAGCCTGGACAGGAACCAGTCGGATTCCTTGATCATTCCGTTCAAGAACCTGATCAATGACGCATACTGCAAGGATATTTCCGTGAAGATCAGGTCACAGCTGGAAATCAAGCGGAAGAAGGGTCAGTTCCTCGGAGCCTTCGCTGTGTACGGGTATCTGAAGGATGAAGAGGATCATAATAAGCTGGTGGTGGATACCTACGCTTCCGAGATCGTCAGGGCAATTTTCAAATGGAAGAGGCAGGGAATGAGCCAGGGGCGAATTGCCGACAAACTGAATATGCAGGGCGTCCTTTGCCCGATGGAATATAAGATTTCACTTGGGATGAAGGTTCAGACGAATTTCAGAGTTCACAAGAAGGCTCTGTGGTCGCAGACAGCCGTGACAAGGATCCTCAGCAATGAGATTTATACAGGGGTGCTTGTGCAGGGAAAGCAGGGAACGCCGAATTATAAGATCAAGAAGATACTGCCGAAGGATGAAGCGGAATGGATTCGTGTGGAAGGCGCGGTTCCGGTTATCATTGACAGGGATACATTTGACTCTGTGCAGATGATCTTGAAAAAGGATATTCGTATCGCACCTGAAGAAGAGGTCGTATATCCTCTTTCTGGTTATCTGAAATGCGGCGACTGTGGCCAGAACATGGTGCGGAAATCCTATAACGCCGGCGGCAAGGCGTATTCCTATTTTATCTGTTCCACGAGGAAAGCCGGAAAGGGATGCAGCACGCATACCATCCGAGAAGATGAGCTGATGGATATGGTCCTTCAGAGCGTATCGAAGCAGGTGGATTATATCTGTGAGATGGAGAAGCTTCTGGATATTGTGGATTCTATTCCGGAGAGCCAGATGAATGTGTTCAATTATGACGCGCAGATCGTAAGGCTGAAGGAAGATATCGAGCGGTACAAGTCTTTCAAGCTGAAACTGTATGAGAATCTGCAGGAAGGTCTGATTGGACAGGATGAGTATTTCCTGTTCAAGAAAAGCTACGCTACGAAGATCACGGAAGCGGAAGCCGCTATCCAGGCAATCGAGAATGAGAGGGAACAGGCTGTCAGCAGGAACCGGGATTCGCTTGCGTGGATGGAAGTCTTTAAGAAGTACAGGAATGTATCCGCCGTTGACAGGTGCATGGTGGTGGATCTGATCCGCCAGATAAATGTATTTGAAGGCGGCAAGGTCGAGGTGGTATTCAGACACGGCGATGAAGCGGATAAGGTCGTGAAGATTCTGGAACATCTGCCGGAGGATTTCCGGGACAGTCAGGCGGTATAGGAGGTGCGGCATGGCAAGGAAGAGCAGAAAGAACATTGAAACGGCTGCCGCGGCTCCTGCGGTCGAGAGCAACTATTACAAGACGGCGGTGTATGTCCGTCTTTCCATAGAGAACAGCGGAAAAGATGATGACGGGGATTCCATAGAGAACCAGACGAGTATCTGCAAAGAGTATATTGCGGAGCATCCGGATCTGAAGCTCTTTGATATCTATGAGGATAACGGAAAGAAGGGTACCCATTTTGACAGGCCTGAGTTCCAGAGGATGATGGAAGATGTCAGGGGTGGCAAGGTTCAGTGCATTCTGGTAAAAGATCTGAGCCGCTTTGGTCGTGATTATATCGAAGCCGGACAGTATCTGGAAAAGATTTTTCCATTCCTGGGCGTGCGTTTCATATCGATCACGGACGGTTACGACAGCCTGACTTCCGATGATGCGGAAGGGGCGCTGATGATCCCGCTGAAGAATATGATGAATGATGTGTACGCGAAGGATATTTCACGGAAGATCATAACATCCTTCAGGGCAAGACAGGAAAAGGGCGAGTATCTGCCGGCATTCCCGCCGTATGGCTATGTAAAATCAAAGACCAGGGCGTATAGGTATGAGGTGGATGAAGCGGTCGCTCCTTATGTGAGGATGATCTTTGAGTGGAAAGCAGCGGGTGTGTCGCACAATGAGATTTGCAAGAGATTGAATGAAATGGGAGCCGTTACGCCGGCAAAGCGTAAGGTGGAACTTGGCATCTGGCACGCTGAGAAGTATAAGCACACGGTCTGGTATGGCCGGACGATCATAGATATCCTGAAGAATATCACATATACCGGAACTTTGGTTTATGGGAAGATGCCGAAGTCGCTGTATCAGGGGATAAAGTGTCACAGGGCAAAGCCTGAGGAATGGAGAACGATACCGGACGCGCATGAGGCTATTATCAGCCGGGAACTGTACGACAAGGTACAGGAAATGTTTGAAGAGCGGGCGAAGGATATGCAGGAAAGAATGGATAAGCACGCGCCGCTCAGGGAACAGATCACGAATTACTTCAGGGGAAAAATTTACTGCGGCGACTGCGGTAAGAGGATGCGTTTTGTAAAGGCGAACAACAGGCACATCCCGATGGATCAGGAACATTCCTATTATGTCTGCGGCGGATATATTGACAGCGGATATCGGAACTGCACGAGGCGCATGATCCGTTACCCGGATGTCGAAACGGCGGTGATGGCTGTAATCCAGGGACAGGTGACGGCGGCTCTTGATCAGGAAAAACTGCTCAGGCAGATGCGCGGTTCCGTGAAAGAGAAAAGCCTGATCGATAAGTATGTCGGCCAGATCAATTATATTTCACAGGAACTGAAGAAGGTGAACGGCAGGCGGGAGCATCTGTTTGAAAGCTTCACCGAGGGCGTGCTGGATGAGTCTGAATACCGTTTCGCAAAGCAGAAATACGATGATGAAGCCGCGGAACTTGGAAAGAAATTTTCCGAGGCGAAGGCAAAGAAGAAGCAGCTGGATGAGGTGCTGACGCTGGAGAACAAATGGCTTGCCGCCATGCGCGAGGCTGAGGATAAGACCGAGGTGGATTCCGATCTGGTGAAGCATCTTATCAAGGCTGTGAAGATCTATGAGGAAAAGCGCGTCGAGGTGGAACTGAATTTCGGCGAGCAGAAGCAGGTCATGAAGCGTATCATCGGAGAAATGATGGAGGAAGGCACAGATGAGTAAATGGGTTATCGGAAAATACATCCGTCTGTCCGATGCTGACCGGGATCTGATGAAAAAGGAAGGTAAGACAGAGAGCGAGAGCGTATCGCACCAGAAGGCTCTGATCCAGAATTTTGTCAATGAGAAGGATGAACTGAAAGACTGTGAGCAGCATGAGTTTTTTGACGATGGGTTCTCCGGCACGAACTTTGACAGGCCGTCATTTGAAAGGCTGATAGAACAGATCAAGAAGGGGAAGATCAACTGCGTCATTGTAAAGGATTTCTCCCGTTTTGGACGTGATTACATTGAACTGGGGGATTATCTGGAAAGGATATTCCCCTTCATGGGCGTCCGATTCATCTCCATCAACGATCATTATGACAGTCTGGATTATAAGGGTACCACCGGCGGTCTGGATGTGGTCATGAAGAATATCGTTTATGATTATTACAGCAAGGACCTGTCCGTGAAGGTTATGACCGCGAAGCGTGCCAAAATGAAGAGGGGGCTTTATATCGGAGGTCATGTCCCTTATGGCTACAGGCGGCGAGAGGATGACAAGCACAGAATCGAGATAGATCCGGAGGCGGCTGCGGTTGTCCGGGAGATATATGACGCCGCCCTGGATGGAATGAGGACCGTGGATATTGCTGCTCAGCTTAATGATAAGGGATATGATACTCCGGCGGCATATTATCGGAGAACGAATCCGGGAACGAAGAAGTTTGCCAATACATCGAAGTTGAGCTGTTGGAATATTTACTCTGTGAATAAGATCCTGCAGAACAGGGTTTATTATGGAGTGGTTGTGGGACATAAGCGTGAGGCGATAGCACCATGCAGCTCACATACCGTTTCGGTACCTGAGGACGAGCAGATCATGGTTGAGAATTGCCATCCGGGGATCGTCACGAAGGAAGAGTTCCTGGAAGTTCAGAAGAGATTCAGAAAGCAGTACCCGAAGAAGGATGACAGGTGTTACAGTAAGGAACGTCCTCTTGTGGGGAAAGCTATCTGCGGAACCTGTGGGAGGTCGATGAACTTCCGGGCATATGTTGCGAAGGGCAGGGAATACAGCTATATCCTTTGTCCCCATGCTAAGCACCAGAAAGCTGGACAGTGCTGTAAGAAATACTGCCGTGAAGCAGATGTAAATGAAATGGTCTGGCATTCGATCAGGAACCTTATGGATATGGCAGAGGCGGTTACAAAGAAACTGAAGAAGCGTACAGATAAGAATCAGAGTGAAAACCTGAAGTTGGCCAAGAAACTTGAAAAGCTTCAGAAAGATAAAAAGAAGTGTGAAACGGAGCGGTTTGCTAATGTTGACAGGTTTATGGCCGGAGAATTGGAAAAGGATGATTACCTGAGAGTACGGCAGGAACTGTCCCGGAAGGCAGAAAGTTTGGATCAGCAGATAGCTGAGGTTACCGCAAAGCTTCATGAGAGTGAAGCGGCTGCCGATGATGGCGTGCGTGATGCAGTTGCCACGATGAAGAAGTATTCCGGGGAACAGGAACTGACCAAAGAGATAGTGGATGTGTTCATTGATAGGATTCTGATATATGATCCGAAGCATATTGAGATTCAGTGGAAACTTCCGGATGAAGTAATAAAGTTTATAGAAGGGTAGGCGGCGGAGCCGGTTGGAGAAATCTGACCGGTTCTTTTTTCGTTGAAAAAACGCACAATTCATGGTACAATAAGTTATCTGTTTTGTGAAACTGATTGAGAACAGGATAAGAGCGAATATGGTAAGAAACAATATTGAAATAGATGTAAAAGTAAAATGCATAGAAGAAGGGACTACACAGGCAGCGGTGGCTGAGCAGATCGAAACCACCAAGTCCTACGTGAACCGCGTCATCAAGAAGCCAAACGGAGTGGTGAATAATACGTTTGTGCAGATGATGGAGGCTTTGGGATACGATATTGAGCTGCATTATGTGAAAAGAGAGGAATAGCGTAATTGGAGGATTTTTCTGTAGAAAGTAGAATAAATACCTTTATGCTCGATGTGATTGATACATCGGAATATCACAGTGTGGAATATTTGGTATTTTCAATTAGAAAACAGTTCTTAAATTATATGAGCGCTTCGAGAATGAATCAATTTGAAATTCCAGCATTCTTGGATCCGCTTGTTGACATAGTAATAGACTTGTTTAATCAGTCAGGCATAAGTACCGTGGATATGCTTCAGTATATGATGAACAATGATGTAAATAATTGGATTCATTATTATGCATATACATTTATTATTCCTGTTGCACAAGGACAGGAGAATAAATTTGTCCCAGATTTAAACGACTTATTTGCTTATGTGATGACGGGTTATATTCTTGATGTATTTAGAGAAACAAGAATAAATATAGAAAAAATTGCACAAGATGAAGTATTGCTTCATAAGACGAATCAATATGGACTATCGATAGTGAATGGAGTTGATTTTAATAGGGATTATTTTGCTTTTGAGGATAAGGCGTATCTTTACAGTATGCTGACAAATACAACTCCGTTACAATTTGGGGATTCAATGCCTGGATTTGCAAGGTTAATAAGTGATGAGGTAAGTGACGGGAACATTTTACTAAGACTTGATGAGCGCTTGGCTCTCCCTAAAGATCAAGCGATTTCATATTCGACTTTGAATTTTGAAAAGTATCATGGACCTCAATTTCACTTTAATCAAACTTCACTAAAAAGTCCAAAGACTATTACTGTTCATATTGATGAAGGCACATTAGATAAGCTTCTCATGGTAGTGAAACAAGATTATGATCAGGTGGCGGATAAACCACTGTGGCATATTGAAATTGAAACCCTTCCGCATCTGACAGAAGATAAGGGTATAGAACATAGGATTACGACATTCCTTCATGGGATGTACTATCCAGACGATGATCTGTTCACGCATATAGATTGCACCAAAAATCAGTATGATGGAGAGCGTTATGAACGTAAATATACTGAGAATGCTCCAGTAGATTTGTATACAGAGAATAATAATTTACATCACAAAATATGGTGCATTGAACAAGGACACTATTCGAGAGAATTATGGTACAAGTTGATGGTTGTTTCCTTGAGCGAGAGATATTGCAAACTATTGGATGAAATACTTCAGTAGAAATTTCGCCATCCGAAAAAATGTCCGAAAAAACTTTTAGACCTATGTTGACATACTCTGATGAGGCTCATCATAGTCCGGCCGGATCTTATCAGAAAATTATGGATTATTTCAAACCTAAATTTTGGCTTGGAATGACAGCAACACCAGATAAGAGAGACGATAATGTCGAAGGCAGAAATGTATATGAATTATTCCATTATCAGATTGCATGTGAAATTCGTTTGCAGCAGGCGATGGAAGATAATTTGCTTTGCCCTTTTCACTATTTTGGAATTTCAGATTTGAGTGTTATTGGTGATGATTCTACCAGTATGAGTTTGGAGGAGGGAACACTTAAAGAACAAGATTTTAGAGACTTAACATCTGATGAACGAGTGAAACACATTGTGAATCAGACAAGTTATTATAGCCATAGTGGAGACAGAGTTAAGGGCATTATATTCTGTAGTCGAATTAAGGAATCAATAGAATTATCTGAAAAATTCAATCAAACCATCAATCCAGAAACTGGGAAATATTACCGAACTATTTCCCTGAATGGAGATGCATCAGAAGAAGAACGTAGAAATGCATTCGAGCGATTAGCAATTGATGAAGATGATCCACTTGTAAAATGTGGAACGATAAAACCATTAGATTACATTTTCTCTGTTGAGATTTTAAATGAGGGTGTAGATATTGTTGAAGTCAATCAGGTTGTTATGCTTCGCCCTACGCAATCTCCAATCGTTTTTATCCAACAACTTGGAAGAGGGCTAAGAAAAGCGGAAGGAAAAGAATATGTTGTAGTTCTTGATTTTATTGGGAATTATAATAATAATTTTATGATACCAATTGCCTTGTCCGGCGATCGAACATATAACAAAGACAATATTCGTAGGTACATCATGGAAGGTGAACGTGTAATACCAGGTGCATCTACCGTACATTTTGATGAAATTAGTCGCAAGAAAATATTTGCATCTGTTGACAACGCAAACTTTAGCGATGTGAAATTAATAAAAGAGAATTACTTGACACTAAAGAATAAAATTGGACGCATTCCCACATTGAAAGACTTTGATGATTATGGGGAGATGGATGTTATCAGAATATTTGATAACAACAGTCTGGGGTCATACTACAAGTTTTTGGTTAAGTATGAAAAAGAATATAAGGTTCGCCTCACACCAAAAGAGGAAAAAATGGTTGAATATATTTCCAAGAAATTTGCAAGCGGAAAGAGAATACAGGAATTGCAATTATTAAAACGGATTCTTGCATATGCTGCCGGAGCATCAAGAATGGGACTGTTTGCTGGGCTTTCCAATGATTTAATGGAATATGGAAAAGTTGTAAGCAAAAACCAAAAAGATAATATCGTCAATATAATGACCAATGCTTTTGCCTCTGGTTCAGGTAAAAAAACGTATGAACAGTGCGTTTTTATTGAAGAGAACGGAGATGATTATACCCCCACACGGGATTTTTATGTAATGTTGAGCAATAAAGACTTTTATGAAATTCTTAGTGAACTGGTGGATTTTGGTATTGCTAGATATAAAAGAGACTATAGTAGTGCGTATGAAAAAACAGATTTGGTTTTATACAGGAAATATACTTATGAGGATGTCTGCAGGCTCTTAAACTGGGAAAACGGCGAGGTCCCTTTGAATATTGGCGGATATAAGTATGATAAGAAGACTAAAACATTTCCAGTTTTTATCAACTATGATAAAGCGGATGATATTAGTGATACAACAAAATATGAGGATCACTTCACAGGTAGTCAAACATTGATAGCTATTTCAAAGTCCGGAAGAAGTATGCAATCTGAGGATGTACAAAATTTCTTATATGCAAAGGAAAGAGGTATTTCCGTAGAACTATTTGTTCGAAAGAATAAAGATGATAAGATTTCTAAGGAATTCTATTATTTGGGTCATATGCAAGCTAGTGGTAATGCGAAAGAATTTATGATGCCAAATACAGATAAAACAGCCGTTGAAATTGAATGGGTCTTAGACGTGCCGATAAGAGAGGATATCTACGAGTATATAGTTAATACCTAATATGAAAAGGATGAGAAAATGAAAATTGTTAGAGTAGTTGCAGCGGTAATTAAAACAATAAACGAATCGGGAAAACCGGTTATTTTTGCTACCCAACGTGGTTACGGTGAATATAAAGATGGCTGGGAATTTCCAGGAGGCAAAATAGAGGACGGAGAAACTCCTCAAGAAGCTTTAAGAAGAGAAATCAAGGAAGAACTTGATACAACTATAATTGTAGGCGAATTGATTGATACTATAGAATATGATTATCCAACATTCCATTTATCTATGGATTGCTTCTGGTGTGAAGTGGCATCAGGTGAACTAAAACTTATGGAGCATGAGGCAGCTAAGTGGTTAAAAAGAGACCAGCTATATACGGTAGACTGGCTGCCGGCAGATATTACATTAATTGATAAAGTTGCGGAGAAACTATGATATTACCTTATGCTGAAAACCTTTCAATCGAATATTTAAGCCGGGTATTTGATAGGAATCGAATTTCCAACTGTTATAAGTATTTCTGGTTTATGGCGATATTAGATAAAATTTCTGAAGATGAAACGGAATTTAGTTATGATGAGCTGATAACAGAAATGATAGTTATAGCATGGTATATGGTGGCAGAATATCATCTTAGACTGGGACCCAATAATACTGTTGATAATGTTGAAGAAGTGGTGAAATATCTGTATGAAGAATTATATCATAAACAGGTTCCATCAACCGTAAAGAAAGATGTGTTACGGGATCTACTTTCGAACGAAACAGACAAAAGATTTCTAAAGTATAAAGATATATTGACCAATAATGTGCCATATTGCCTTCAGTCTCCTTTTTATAATCCAAATAACAAGTTATTAAAAAACCCAAACAAAAATATTATTCCAGAATTAAACCAAGAAAAGCGACTGATATATTACTTCAGAGAATATCAAAGACTCAATACGAAAATTATAATTGAGGATGATTGGGCAGGATATCTTATAAAAAACCGAGAAATACTTATGGATTGGACTAGATACAACCTGATTGGATATTTGCAGGATCGAAATCCTTCAGTCCCGGGGATTTCTGATAAAATTCTTCCTCCATATGCAAGAGATTTAAAAAGAGTAAAAAAATACTGGGATGTAGTTATAAAAGCCAATCCGAGTTTAAAAGATATATATGAAGGGACTAAGCTATCAGATATACCAATTTCCATAGATCATTTCATTCCATGGCAGTATGTTGCACATGATGAATTATGGAACCTTAGTCCAACTACGAAAAGTGTAAACAGTAGAAAGGGAAACAATCTTCCAAGCTGGGATAGGTATTTTGAAGAGCTGCTGGAACTGGAATATAAAGCGTACTGCCTTCGATATGCTAAAGAAGCGGTAGCTAAGGAATTCGAAAAATGTGCAGAATATCATCTAAATAACACGGAAATCAAGAATACTTTATATGCAGATCGTTTATCGAAAACAGATTTTGGAACACGTTTATTTAATGTGGTTAGGCCCGTGTACGATTCGGCAAAGAATTGTGGTTTCAGAGAATGGAATTTGACTGTATGACGAAGAATATCGATTACTATAATGAACATGCCAAAGAGTTCTTTGAAGGTTCAGTTGAAGCAGATATGTCTCATTGGCGTAAACGTTTCCTTAAATATATTCCAAGTGGAGGAAGAATACTGGATGCTGGTTGCGGAAGCGGAAGAGATTCAAAGGCATTTATTAAGGCGGGCTTCTCTGTAGTTGCAATAGATGCATCGAAAGAAATGTGTCGTATGGCATCGGACTTACTTGGACAGGAAGTCTGGCAGATGCGATTCGATGAATTATCTTTCGAAGATGAGCTTGACGGAATTTGGGCTTGCGCATCGCTCCTACATGTTTCATATGAAGAAATGCATTCCGTGATGGAACGTATGAAATCAGGTCTTAGACCGGATGGAATATTATATGCGTCGTTTAAATACGGCGATGAAGAAACACAAAAAGGTGAAAGATCATTTAGTAATTTTACCGAAGAATCTCTTCGCACACTGATGGAAGAGGAAGGCTTCGAAGTTTTAGAACAGGGCATATCCATTGATGTTCGTCCCGGCAGGGAGGATGAGAAGTGGGTGAATGTTATAGGAGTATATAGAAGATGACTGAAGTAAAAGTAATTCATGGTTCCTGCGCAGATCAAACTGCAGATGTAGTTGTAAATGCAGCTAACCGATATCTTGCTGCAGGCGGAGGAATCTGCGGAGTTATCTTTAATAAAGCAGGGTATAGTGAGTTGGCTGCAGCTTGTGACAAGCATAATACGCCATTGAATGATGGCGATGCGGTAATTACACCTGCGTTTGGACTTAAGAATGCCAGGGCGATTATTCACGCGGTCGGACCGAATTTTGCCGCAACACCTGATGCTTTCGATGCGTTGGTGGATGCGTATTATAACTCGCTTGTGGTACTTAAGGAGAATGGATATCACAGTATATCTTTTCCGTTAATCAGCTCCGGTATTTTCGGCGGAAACCTGGAGAATCCTGCAAGAGAGTCTGCCAAACGTTGTTGTGAGGCCGTAAGACAGTTTGTCGCAACATATCCGGAATATGACGTGAATGTGTTATTATGTGCTTTTTCCGCAAATGAATACGAGAAGGCAATGGGCTATTTCGGGGATTCTGCTGTGAAGGAGTTGTACCTTTCGTTGAGTGATCCCATGACGGATCTGGTGAAAGGCAAGACCGGAGAAGACGGAAAGCAGATTAAGGTCGTTAAAGAGAACGGAAACAATATGGTGGTGAGAGTATAATAAGGAATAGTTATGACCAAACAGAACGTAAAACATGGCGTGTTGCTTTTACTGCTTGTCCTTGCAACAGTATTGCTCACAGCCTGCAATAAAACTACCGAGGAGACATTGGGATATACACAAATCTCCCAGGCTGAAGCCAAGGAAATGATGGCGAAGGATGACGGGCACGTCATCGTAGATGTACGCAGGGAAGATGAGTATAATGCCGGGCATATTCCGGGGGCGATACGTGTAACCAATGAAGAAATCGGCGATACGATGCCGGCGGAATTGCCGGATCTGGATCAGATCATTCTGGTCTATTGCAGAAGCGGACGACGCAGCAAAGAAGCATCGGAGAAACTGGCAAAGCTTGGCTACACAAACGTGTATGAGTTCGGCGGAATTATAGATTGGGACGGAGAAGTGGTGAAGTAAGTCAAATGACCGGTAATCTGTTTCTATGGTATAATATTTTTGCGTCCGTTCAATAGGCGAGTTCGGGTCAACCGAATTACTCAGATGACTCTTTTTTTCATAG
>ODAI010360926.1_pt1 | contig 19591 bp, 22 predicted proteins | sample 1539321 | NCBI WGS metagenome assembly ODAI01 (sample SAMN02144231, study PRJEB22623) | gut metagenome | biome: sheep rumen | host: Ovis aries | place: New Zealand
ACATGTCGCAAGCAGAGGCATAAAGGTAATTGCTTAGACCAATACTATAGCCTCCAGTATTCTCACCACAGAAGAGCCAGGAGTCAATGGGAGCAGACTCAGACTGAGCCTTTACCCTGGTTACCAAACGACGGAAGCCCGATGTCTTGTTGTTAAACACTTCGTGCACACTGGGGGCACATTCCTTCAGTCCCTCTGACTTAATGAGGGTTGCATCAAACTTTTCTTTAGAAAAATCAATGCCGATAAAGATTTTTTTCATACCTTTGTACCGTTTTAATGAAGGAATTGGCCAATAGTTGTCTGGTCTTGGACTCTAAATAGGCTATTATGCCGCTGGCATTCTATCTGGACTTCGCAACTAAGCAGGAAGGACTAAGACGGTTCATAGACTCTAAAGGACTGTTGTCCCACGGATAGTTTCCCTTTCCTGTCGGCCTCTTCCTCCTTCTGACAACAAAGGTAAGGATTTGGCCGTGATAAAGCAAATTCTTCACTGATATATTCTATCAGAGCGCAAAATTAGAGTCCCGTGATTCTTTCGTCGTCTACGTCATTCGAGGCATCGCCAAACGCCTAAGTTTCTTAAACGAGTAAAAGCCCACGCCATCAGGCGCGAACTTCCATCTTTCGTTCTTGAAACTAAATTGAAACTTGGCGAATTTCGAATGACAAGAATCTAAAAGTGGATGTTCTTTGACCTAAAGGTACAAAGCGACCAAGGTCGATTACAATCCTATATGTCCTAATTTATATAATCTTTCTTCAGCCCATAGGCATCACATTTTATTTGGTTCAACAATTATTATTCCTTTCACTAATTAACTGCTCTATTGCCTTGATAAAGTCTGCTGCGATTGATATTCCGTCAACAATGTCTTGTTCAGACACATCGAAAAAACAGTTGTAATCACTCTTTTCGCGAAGTCGCTGAAGGTTATTATAAAGGCGACCATAATCAATTGGCAATAGACCGGTTTTGACGTAATGCATGCTAAAAAGAGAGTGGGAGGTTTTATGTCTGACAGCCTCTAACCCGTCGTTAATAAACAATGCATTAACTGCGTGGAAAACAGAATAGTACAGACGATTTGCAGCACCATTCCAACGCCCACGGTCCTTTAGGATTTCTATATCCTCATAAGCTTCGTGAGCTTTTTCCAATTCACGGCGAACCAATGTCTGGCGTTCTTCATTCGTCAAACTCATACCAGTACTATTTTATCGTGTTCAACATTTTTGTAGAACGGAGTGTAATGGTAATCGTTCCATTCCTTTTTGGAATAGACTTGAGCATTGATCTCCTCATTGATTTCCCAACCTAACTCGCTAAACGGATAGCCATAGTCGTAGTCCTTGAAAGACAAGCTAGGCTTGTCCAACAAAATCAGCAAGTCCCAGTCGCTGTCAGGGCGGTTGTCACCGCGAGCTCTTGAGCCATAAAGGAGCAGAGTGCTATTGGCTGGCAAAGTCTTGCCAGCTATCTCCTTGATGCTGCTTATTACTGTGGCTTTATTCATCTTTATTCGTTTATTCGTTGGCAAAGATACGATAAATTCATTAATCAAACAAATAAAACGGAAAAAATATCACACGGTGTCTGGCATCAGTGTGACCCGAGTGTGACGAGGGACAGTCAACTGTCACCCCGTTCATATCTTTATGCCCTCATTCATTACATTTACATAGAAGGGTGTCTTAAACGGACGATTCTCCCATTGCTTGCGGTGTGACGAGGGACAGTCCTGTCACTTCAGTACCTGGCATCTCCGCTTCGCTATCCGAGCGATAGTCCTACGCTATAGGAACACTAAAGGAACACCTAAGGAGGACATAACCCATGAGCATTTTCATTCTTCTTCTCTCCACGCTGACACAACAAAGTAACTTTCTTCACGAAAATTTGGATTGCCACGAAATACACGGTAATCGAAACGGGGATTGGATAGTAACAGCATAGCTGCCATGTGACGGAACTCTTTGTCACATGGAGACTACATCCTTATGGGTCACACCGTGCCAGGCACCCCGTGACCTAGGCACCCCGTGACCCGTATTGGATAATGATTTTCCCTACACCCTTGGCCATGCTAATAGCTTTTTTGTAAAAGCGTGCCTGTGAAGTGACAAATTATATAGTCTTTTTCAATTTATCTGGATTCATGCGCATGTCCCAGAAAGCTGCAATGCGGAGGGTATCGCCGGTTACATAATAGATTACCTTGTAATAGTCATTAATGAGAGAGGCGCGATAACATATCTTCCTGTCGGCTAATAAAGGCTCAGGGAAACCACTCTCAGGATGTTTCAGCAGACGTTCTTTTTTCTTCAGGTACTTCTGATGTAGATTGGCAGCAGCACGTTGCCCACCCATCTCGTTGTAATAAACAAGGATGCGCAGCCATTGGCGTTGTGCACGTTTAGAAACTAATAACTGCATTATCAAACAGCAAAACTGTCAATCAATGCCTGGCATTTGGTGTTGAACTCCTCATCTGTCAACACATCGCCACACGCAAACTCTTTCTCCGACTCGTCAAGGTCTGACATAGCCTCCTCCCAGGTTTGCAACATAGGAGGAACATTGCTTTCGGGCTCTATAAGCTTTTCTGCCAACCATTTACGATTGCTTGCCGTAAGCGAAAGACCTTGGATGTAAGTCCATAGGTTGTTCAATGATACTGCATTCATATGTGTATTGTATTTGTTTCCGTTTGCAAATATACGAAATTTCTGAATAAGTGGGAAACAAAAGGGGATATTTTTCTTTTGTTTAGGATATAATTCGTTTTGACATGAATAATAAAAAGACAGCTCTCTCGGGCTGTCTTTTTGTGAAAGTGATCCGGTCGGGATTCGAACCCGAGACCCACAGCTTAGAAGGCTGTTGCTCTATCCAGCTGAGCTACCAGACCATACCATTTCGGGGTGCAAAGGTACAAAAAAAAGTGAAAAGTGAAAAGTGAAAAGTGAAAAAATTTAATTTATTTTGTATTTTTGCACCCTGATTATGGCAATTATTGAAATTTCTTCGCTGAAAGAACCGGGTATCGAGGTGTTCAGCACACTAACGGAGGCACAGCTGCGTATGGAACTGGAACCGGAGAAGGGACTGTTCATTGCTGAGAGTCCGAAGGTGATTCGTGTGGCACTGGATGCGGGATGGGAGCCTACTGCCCTACTCTGCGAGCGCAAACACATAGAGGGTGATGCCCGTGACATCATCACGCGCGTAGGCGATATTCCTATTTATACTGGAAGTCGTGAACTGCTGGCACAACTGACGGGTTACACGCTGACACGCGGTGTGCTGTGTGCCATGCGCAGGAAGAAGATGCCCCCTGTGGCTGACATAATCAAGGGTGCGCGCCGCATCGTGGTGATAGAAGCGGTGACGGACACGACGAACATCGGAGCCATCTTCCGTTCGGCAGCAGCGCTGGGCATTGATGCGGTGGTGCTGACCCGCGATTCGTGCGACCCGCTGAACAGACGGGCTGTCCGCGTGTCGATGGGCTCGGTATTCCTGGTGCCCTGGACGTGGCTGGACGAGCCAGTGAAGTCGCTGCAAGGGCTTGGGTTCAAGACGGCAGCAATGGCGTTGAAAGACGACTCGATATCGCTGGACGACCCACAACTGAAGGCGGAAGAGCGGCTCGCCATCATCATGGGGACAGAAGGCGACGGCCTCCCCTATCAAACGATAGAAGAGGCCGACTATACGGTAAAAATCCCGATGGCTCACGGTGTTGACTCGCTGAACGTAGCAGCCGCCGCTGCCGTAGCCTTCTGGGAATTACGAGTTTAATCCAATCCGAAAAGCACTTTCAGACCGCCATCTACTCCTGAGAAGCCCATAAAGGCAAGGCTGAGGAGTCCGGCAGACAGCATCACAATGGCCATTCCCGACATACCCTTGGGAACCTTCACCAGCTCCAGTTGCTCGCGCATACCGGCAAACACGGTGAGTGCCAGTCCGAAACCAATAGCCGTTGAGAAGGCATAAACCACAGACTGCAGCAGATTATAGTCTTTCTGAATAACCAGAATGGCTACACCCAGCACAGCACAGTTGGTGGTGATCAGAGGCAGGAAGATGCCGAGTGCCTGATAAAGGGCGGGCGACACCTTCTTTAGGATAATCTCAACCATCTGTACCAATGATGCTATGACGAGGATGAAGGCGATGGTCTGCAGATACTGCAGTCCGTTGGGCTCCAACACATAGGTCTGAACGCACCAGGTAACAATAGTGGCCAGTGTCAACACGAAGGCCACAGCGGCCGACATACCCAACGAGGTATCGACCTTCTTGGAAACACCCAGGAACGGACAGATGCCCAGGAATTGTGACAACACGATGTTGTTCACAAAGATAGCCGAGATAAATATCAGTATGTATTCCATAACTTCAATTTTTCAATTCTTCAATTCTTCAATTTATTAACGATAGCAACGAGGAATCCCAGAGTGATGAATGCACCCGGAGGCAACACGAAGAGCAGGATGTTGTAGGTCTCGGGCAGCAGGGTGAATCCGAAGACAGAACCTGAGCCAAGCACCTCACGACAGATGCCTAACAGGGTGAGTCCCAGCGTAAAGCCAAGACCGATACCGATGCCGTCGAACAACGATGCTACGGGTGAGTTCTTGGCAGCAAAGGCCTCCGCACGTCCCAGAATGATACAATTCACCACAATCAGCGGGATGAACAGACCGAGGGCTGCGTCAATATCAGGCAGGAAGGCTTTGATAACCAGCTGCAACATGGTTACGAAGGCTGCAATGACAACGATGAACACGGGAATGCGCACCTTGTCGGGGGTAACAGACTTCAGACAGGAAATAACAAAGTTAGTGCAGATGAGCACAGCCATGGTGGCCAAACCCATCGACATACCGTTCATGGCCGAGGTAGTCGTGGCCAGCGTAGGACACATACCTAGCATCAAGACGAACGTGGGGTTCTCCTTGACAATGCCATTTTTGATAATATCTACGTAATTCATAAAATAATATTCTATTTGACCATTTACTATTTTCACTCAGCGGGAGTTGCCTTGTAAGCCTTATAAGCATTGTTGACAGCCAGGAGGAAGGCACGCGAGGTAATGGTGGAAGCCGTAATGGCGTCAACCTGACCGCCGTCCTTCGATACGGTGAGGGGCTCCTTCGGATCTTTGCCGATAATGTCACCCTTCTCGCCCTTCTGGAACCACTTGTCGGCCTTGGCACCCAGACCCGGGGTCTCGGCATGCTCCAACAATGTATAGCCTAAAATCTTGCCTTCGGGGTCGAAGCCTACCAGCACCTTCAGGTCACCGCCGAAACCACCGGTGGTGGATTCAACAGCAGCTCCCAGGTCGTTGCCCTGAGCGTCCTTCACCTGATAAATGGTAAACACCATTTCCTTGCCCTTGGCGTCGTTCTGCTTCACCTCTACAGGCTGTGCTACCGTGATATTGTCGGACACCATCACGGTCTTGATGCCATCGGCCAGTGCCTTCTCTTTCTGTAAGTTGATGGGGCCCTCGGTGAGATGATTCACAAAAGCGAGGATTCCGCCCATGATGACTGCTACTAAAGTGAGTACCAGCACCATATTAGTCAAAGATGATTCGAGTTTCTTCATAACTTTTCACTTTTTCATTTTTAACTGTTTAATTCTTTGCCGGCACTTCACCGAAGCGCTTAGGTTTAACGTATGTATTAATAAGAGGTGTGAAGGCATTCATAATCAGAATGGCGAACGACATACCCTCGGGATATGCACCCCAGTTACGAATAACAACGGTCAGCACACCAATGGCAACACCATAGATAAGCTGGCCCTTGGCTGTCATCGGGCTGGTCACATAGTCGGTTGCCATGAAGATGGCACCCAGCATGAGACCTCCGGAGAAGATGACCGAGATGGGGTCTGCATAAACAGGATTGGCAATGTGCATCAGAGCAGCCAAGATGAATACGGTACCGATAATAGACACGGGGATGTGCCACGTGATAATCTTCTTCCAAAGCATGTAGCAGAGACCCAGCAAGAGGGCCAATCCACAAATCTCACCCAATGCACCGGCTCCTGCGGGATGGTTACCGATGAAGAGGTCGAGGGATGAAGGCAGCTGGTCCAGCACGGAAGCGTCGCCACTCTTGATGGCGTCCTTCATGATAGCCAGCGGTGTAGCACCTGTCTCGGCATCGAGATAACTACCCAACTGACCAACCTTTGGCCATGTAGTCATCTGGGCGGGGAAGGCTACCAACAGGGCAGCACGACCTACCAGCGCAGGATTGAAGAGGTTATTACCCAGACCGCCGAACGTCATCTTGGCCACACCAATGGCGAACAAGGCACCGATGATGATAATCCAGATGGGGAGGTTGCTGGGGAGGTTGAAGCCGAGCAGCAGACCGGTCAGGATGGCAGAGCCATCGCAGACGGTGTTGCGCTCGTTCTTAAGCATAAACTTGTTGATAGCCCACTCGAAGAATACGCAGGCTGCAACGCTCGTAGCACAGACAATGGCAGAACCAATGCCAAAGAAATAGAACGACACGAGGAGCGCAGGCAGCAGGGCGATGATGACGCCATACATATTCTTCTCAACGGTGTCTGTTCCGTGTGCGTGAGGCGATAGTGATACAATTAATTTTCCCATTGTTTTATTTCACAATTTGACTATTTCACAATTTGACTATTTCTTAGGTGCTGCAGCTGCTGCACGAGCACGAATAATACCCATGACGGTAGATTTAGCCTGACGGATATTGTCGAGCAGCGGACGGTGAGCAGGACACGTAAACTGGCACGAACCGCACTCGATACAGCTTACCACTTCCTCGTGCTCGGCACGCTCCCAATTCTGTACGGCAGCAAGTTTAGCCAGCAAGTAAGGCTCCAAGCCCATAGGACATGCGCTGACGCACTTGGCGCAACGGATACAGGGGTTGGGCTCCTTGCGGAAAGCTTCCTCACCAGAGATAATGGTCACAGAATTGGTACCCTTACAGATAGGCACCTCGGTAGAGGTCAGTGCCTTACCCATCATCGGACCACCGGCCAACAGCTTGTTGTCGCCCTCTGGCATTCCGCCACAAGCCTCAATGAGGTCTTTCATCGGCGTACCCATACGAACCAGGAAATTGCCAGGATTAGCCAGCTTCTTACCTGTTACGGTGGTATAGCGCTCAAACAGAGGCTTACGCTTCATAACAGCCTCATACACAGCGTATGCAGTACCTACGTTCTGAACAATTGCTCCAACGTTGACAGGGATAGCGGGAGGTGCTGGAACCTGACGACGGATAACGGCGTCAACGAGCTGTTTCTCACCACCCTGTGGGTAGCGCTGCTTCAAGGGAACGACCTCAACGCTGTACTCCGAAGCACCGAACACTTCGGCACATTTCTTGGTCAACAACTCGATAGCTGGCATCTTGTTGGTCTCGATACCAATGTAGCCCTTAGTCACCTTAGCGCCCTTCATCAACAGCTCCAGACCAACGAGAATCTCGTCGGCATGCTCCATCATCAGACGGAAGTCGGCAGTGATGAAGGGCTCGCATTCTACGGCATTGATAATCACACACTCAGCCTTCGCCGTAGGCGGTGGACAGAGCTTGATGAAGGTGGGGAAACAAGCACCACCCATACCAACGACACCGGCTGCCTTGATACGGTTGACGATCTCTTCGGGAGTCAGCTCGGGATGAGCCTTGACGGTCTCCAGCTTGTCGGAGCGGTCAATGGTCTCTTCCCACTCGTCGCCTTCTACATTAATAATAATAACGGGCTTGCGATAGCCGGTAGCATCAATAGCGGTATCAATCTTGAATACGGTTCCGCTGACACTGCTGTAGATAGGAGCAGAGACGAAACCGCCAGCTTCAGCCAGCAGCGTACCGACCTTCACCTTGTCACCCTTGGCAACAACAGGCTTTGCGGGAGCACCGATGTGCTGCGACAGTGGGAAGATAGCCTGCTTAGGCAGGGCGGCAACCTTCGTAGCAACCTCATGGGTCAGCTTATTCTCTTCGGGGTGTACACCACCAATACGGAATGTTCTTACGTTCATGCTTTCTCCTCCTTCTTTACTTCGGGTTCAACATTTTTCTCAGCGGCAGCAGGTGCAGCAGCCTCAGCCTTAGGAGCAGGTGCGGCCTTAGGAGCCTCAGCCTTAGGAGCTTCTGCCTTAGGTGCAGCAGCCTCCTTGGGTTTGGGAGCAGGAGCCGGTGTGGGGAAGTTGACGTCGTGAATGGCCTTCGTAGGACATACGCTGACGCACTTGCGGCAGATGCGGCACTTGTTGAAGTCTATGTACGAAACATTGCCCTCAATGGTGATAGCGCCGAAGTTACACTCCTTTTCGCACTTGCCACAACCAATACAAGCGGCCTTACAAGCCTTCATGGCAACAGGGCCCTTGTCTTTGTTGACACAAGAGACGAACACTCTCCTACCCTTCGGACCCTTCTTGCGAAGCTCGATGATGTGACGCGGACAAGCCTTCACACAGGCACCGCATGACGTGCACTTCTCTTCGTCAACCTCAGGAAGGCCTGTCTCGGGATTCATGTGGATAGCGTCGAACTGGCAGGCAGCGACACAGTCGCCACAACCCAGACAACCAAAACCGCAAGCGGTCTCACCAGCACCGCAGGAGTTCATGGCTGCACAGGTGCGCAGACCGCTATACTCAGCAATCTTCGGACGCATCTCGCATGTTCCGTTACAACGTACTACGGCTACCATAGGTTCACCGTTGGCAATGGCCATACCCAACAGGTCGGCCACCTTACCCATCACTTCTGCTCCACCAACGGGACATTTCAGCCCGTCAATACTGCCTGCGTCAGCACCCTTGACGAGTGCATCGGCCAAGCCACCGCATCCAGCAAATCCGCAACCGCCACAATTTGCACCAGGCAACTGCTCAGTAACCTGGGCAATGCGTGGGTCCTCATAGACAGCGAACTTCTTGGAGCAGACATACAGCACCAGAGCGGCAATCAGTCCGATAGCGCCAAGCACTGCTACAGCAATTAAAATAAAATCCATAAAGTTAACTTATTTGTTTTAGTTTATATATAATTTTGCTTATTCTATAGAGAAAGAGAGTTTGTCGCGCAAGCGATTGCGAAACAGGTAGAGCACGGCATAGTAAGGTACGAGTGCCAAGAGGCCGCTCAGGGCTGCACGCCCCTCGTTGCCAGTTGTCTGTAATACGACGACCAATACCGTAACCATCACTACGAAGGGGAGTCCGAAACCCAACAAAAGGGCATGGGCTGCCACTTGCGTAGAGGCTGTCACCGTCACTGCATCGCCTACATTCAGACGATGAGAGTCGGCATGATACACATCTATTAGCTTTTCTTTTGATTCCGAGGCATTGCAATAGCCAGCCACCTTACAAGCCGCACATGCAGACGTCTGGACAATACGCACTTGTATGCAATCGTCCATAATTTTCTCGACAACCCCCGAATGCTTTATTTTGTTACTCATTAGTGTTTAAGTAGTCTTTCATCGGCAAAGGTAATAATAAAATATGAATTACGCACGCGTTAGGAAAGATTTTTTTGAAAAAATGCCGTAATCGTTTGCAATTCTCCCATCTTTTTCTTACTTTTGTGACGTCAAAAAGCAATTATTACGATGAAACCTACAGAACAAACATTGCAAGAAGCCGAGCGCGCCATCCGCAAGATCGCTGAAAAATTCCCTCCTGCCGAGGAAGCTACTCAACTGACGGATATCCATATCCGTGTATCGCAGGACACGGGTGAAATGTTGGCTTTCGATGATGACGACAACGAGATAAATCGCTGTGTCATAGAGCAATGGATTGACAACAAGGAAGACAATTTCTATGAAGGCGTAGCTTCCACGCTACGTTCCATCCTCAACAACCGTAAGGACTTGATTGAGCAGATGTCTGTTCTGAAGCCCTACTCTTTCGTTTTGGAAGACGATGACCGTGAGACCATTGAGGAACTATATCTCGTTGACGACGATATCGTGATTCTCAACGAGGAGCTGATGGCTGATCTTGATAAGGACTTGGACGATTTCCTGAATAAACTCCTAAAAGAATAATTGCTACATTTTATGCTTATCTTACTCGCAGCAGATCGCCTGGTCTGATGACATAGTCAGGTCCAAGGTCATTCATCTTGTATAAATATTTCACCCGAATACCATAACGCTGTGAAATGGTGTACATTGATTCACCAGGCTCTACTCTATGTGGTTTGTTCTTAAAGGCCTTAGGAGCCTTCTTAGCTTTCTTCTGCAACCATATTATCTCACCTTCAGCAAGCACATCGTTCTTGTTTCTCTCATTATACCTTGCCAGTTTCCGGTAGGATATATCCATATCGTCGGCAATCCTTCGGAACGTATCACCACGACGGGCTCTTATGTAATAATTTTTATTAAAGGTATAAATATGGCGGACATCGCCTTGTTGCATCAGCACATCCTCACGCTTGGTGAATTCCTTTCCGATATCATACTGGTGGAGTTGATATGTCTCGATAATCTCAATCAGCTTGGTGGCATAGGTCGGACTCGTAGCATAACCGCATGCCTTCAAGCCCTTAGCCCATCCCTTATAATCAGTACGTTTCAGGTCGAACAACCGCCTGTAACGCTGACTGGTACTCAGAAACACGGAATGATCGACATAACTCTGATAAGCATTATCGTAGGCTCGGAAGCACTCACCCCGTTCGTCGTCATCATGATACGATCTACGTCCCGTCCAACCATTACACTTAATGCCAAAGTGGTTGTTAGCCCTGAGAGCCAGTTCGCTTTTACCCGCACCCGATTCCAGCACGCCCTGTGCCAATGTGATACTAGCAGGAATGCGATACTGTATCATCTGCTGCATCGCAACCTCGGCCCACTGATTGAAATAATCGGTGTATGCTTTGTTCTTTTTCAGTTGCGCAGAAGCCGATCCTAATGCTGCAATGAGCAAAATCAGGGTAAATATATGCCGTTTCATTATTTTTTCTTCAATTTTTTGTGCAAAATTATAGAAAAAGAATTATATTTGCAACAAAAAACGAAATATTATGGAAGAAATGACACTAAAAAGCGAGATTAAAGTAGCTCAACTGTCTGAACTTTCGGAGACCGACCGCCAGTTAATCAATATGGCAATTGAAGGTACCAGTCGCTCCTATGCTCCCTACTCCCACTTTCATGTAGGTGCAGCTATCCTGTTAGCAAACGGCAAGATGTTCATTGGCTGTAATCAGGAGAATGCCGCTTTCCCAGCCGGTATCTGCGCCGAACGCTCTGCCATCTTTGCTGCTGGCGCACAGTATCCTGACCAGCCTGTCCTGACATTGGCCATTACAGCCCGTAATACCAAAGGCGAACTGATTGACGAGCCTGCCAGTCCTTGTGGAACCTGCCGACAGGTCATTATAGAGACGGAGACACGCTTCAAGCACCCTGTACGCATATTGCTTTATGGTCGCAAGCGTACCTTCGTCATTGACAGCATCAAGCAGTTGATGCCTCTCTCTTTTACTGAATTTTAACCACTGCTTTGTCCAGCACTTCCACGCCGTATGGTGTGCATAGGCCGCGAATAGGTATTAGAAAGAAATTCGTAAACAGCTGTTCCACCGTATATCGATGTAGCAGTTGATTGTCCATGATATGTTTTCCGATGGCGTCAAAGATGATTGGTACCATATCATAGTCTATTTCCTCACGCAGCAAGCCTTGTTTAATACCCAGCTGCATAAATTCCAAGAAGTCATGCCTCGACTTTTTCCTTCTTTCTAAAATATATTCCTCCACCCTCGGGTATTTCATGATATCCTCATAGAAAGCAGGATTTACCGTGCGCACTTCTTTCATCTTGAGACGGAAAGCCTCCAAAATCACATCAATCACATGATGTCCTTTATTGGTATAGTCCGCCAGATAAGCTATTCGCTGGTTGTGATATTTGATGATGCTATAGTAAAGAACCTCTTCCTTGTCCTTATAGATTTCATACATCGTACGCTTCGAAATTGAAAGTTCTTTAGCGATATCGGTCATCCTCACAGCTCGGATGCCATGCATAAAAAAAGCATGCATGGCAGCATCTAGGATTTTGTCCTTTAAGGCCAATCGATAGCTGTTCTTTTCTTTATTTTCCTGCATATTTTTGCACAAATATCATTTTCAGGGCACAAAGTTACAAAAAAATATAAAAAAACGGCTTTTTTTCCGTGGTTTATTTGTATTTTTGCGTCCGAAAAAGAAATCGAACATAAAATAATAATACACAATTATGGTAAAAATATCGAAAGAAGCTGCCCTCGAATATCATGAGGCAGGCCGTCCTGGTAAAATCGAAGTAAAGCCTACCAAGGCTTATCGTACACAAACTGACCTCTCACTGGCTTATTCGCCTGGTGTGGCTTACCCCTGTCTGGAAATCCAGCAGAATCCAGATGACGCCTACAGATATACCGATAAAGGTAATTTGGTTGCTGTCATTTCCAACGGTACTGCCGTGCTCGGTTTGGGCGATATCGGTGCGATGAGCGGCAAACCCGTTATGGAGGGAAAGGGACTTCTTTTCAAGATTTACGGAGGCATTGACGTTTTCGATATCGAAGTAGCAGAGAAAGATCCAGAGAAATTCTGTGAGGCCGTTGAGAAGATTGCTCCGACTTTCGGAGGTATAAACTTGGAGGACATCAAGGCTCCTGAGTGCTTCTATATTGAAGAGCGCCTGAAGCGTACCCTTGATATTCCTGTGATGCATGATGACCAGCATGGTACAGCCATTATTTCCGCTGCCGGACTGAAGAATGCCCTTGAGGTAAACGGTAAGGACATCAGTAAGGTGAAGATTGTAGTGAACGGTGCCGGTGCTGCAGCTATTTCCTGTACGAAACTATATATGGCGATTGGTGCTAGTAAGGAAAATATCGTGATGCTTGACTCGAAGGGTGTCATTTCTACTAGCCGTACCGATTTGAATGAGCAGAAGAAGTTCTTTGCCACCACTCGTACAGATATTCACACGCTGGAGGAAGCTGTTAAGGATGCCGACGTCTTCGTAGGTCTTTCCAAGGGAAATGTGCTCAGCAAGGATATGGTGAAGTCGATGGCAAAGGATCCTGTTATCTTTGCTTTGGCCAACCCCGTTCCTGAGATAAGCTATGAGGATGCAATGGAAGCGCGCCCTGACACTCTGATGTCAACAGGTCGCACGGACTATCCTAATCAAATTAATAATGTGATTGGTTTCCCCTATATCTTCCGTGGTGCGTTGGATGTTCACGCCACCGCAATCAACGAAGAGATGAAGCTGGCAGCCGTTCATGCCATTGCCGACTTGGCCAAGCAACCCGTTCCCGATGTGGTGAACGATGTTTATAAGGTGAACAACCTGACCTTCGGACGCAATTATTTCATTCCCAAGCCCGTTGACCCACGTCTCATCACAGAGGTCAGCGCAGCAGTGGCCAAAGCAGCTATTGAAAGTGGCGTAGCCCGTCGCAATATTGAAGACTGGGACGAATACAAGCGTTCCCTCTCCGTGCTGTTGGGTCAAGAGACCAAGCTGACACAAAAGCTCTATGCCACAGCAGCTGCTCATCCTCAGCGTATCGTCTTTGCTGAAGCCATCCATCCAACCATGCTCAAAGCTGCCGTACAGGCAAAGGCTGAAGGTATTTGCCAACCTATTCTGTTAGGCAATGATGAGGTTATCCAGAAGTTGGCTACCCAGCTCGACCTGAACATCGACGGCATTGAGATTGTCAACCTGCGCCATCCTTCTGAGCAGGAGCGTCGTGAGCGCTATGCCCAGATTCTCACCCAGAAGCGTCAGCGTGAGGGCTATACCTTCCAAGAGGCTAACGACAAGATGTTCGAGCGCAACTACTTCGGTATGATGATGGTTGAGACAGGTGAGGCCGACGCCTTTATCACGGGTCTTTACACCAAGTATTCAAACACCGTTAAGGTGGTTAAGGAAGTCATCGGCATCCGACCTCAGTACAAGCACTTCGGAGCCATGCATATCATCAACTCCGCACGAGGCACACTCTATATTGCAGACACCCTCGTCAACGAGAATCCTGACACCGAGACACTTATCGACATTGCCAAGCTCGCTTCGAAGAGCGTTAAGTTCTTCAACGAGAATCCTGTTGTCGCTATGGTCAGCCACTCAAACTTCGGCAGTAGCCAGAGCGATGGAGCTTTAAAGGTAAAGCGTGCCACTGAGTATATGCAGGAGAGATATCCCGACCTGCCCATTGACGGAGAGTTGCAGATAGGCTTTGCCCTCGATCGTGAGTTGCGCGATGAGCAATATCCATTCACCCGTCTTCACGGCAAGGACGTCAACACGCTCGTATTCCCCAACCTTACCTCCGCTCGTTCTAGTTATAAGATGCTGCAGATGCTTGATGCGGATGTTGAGATTATCGGTCCAATCCAGATGGGTCTTAACAAGCCTATCCACTTTGTCGATTTCGGAGCAACAGTCCGTGATATTGTCAACATCGTGGCTGTTGCAGCCATTGATGCGTATGTTGACAAGGTAAAGAAGAGTATCGAGGTCAACGAATAATGAGTATAGAATATATGTCACAGGAGGGCTACGACAAACTCGTAGCCGAACTCCGCCACATGGAGAGTGTGGAACTGCCTCAGGTTAGGGACGCTATTGCCGAAGCACGCGACAAGGGCGACCTCAGTGAGAACTTCGAATATCATGCTGCCAAGCGTGAGCAATCACGCCTGTTGGGAAGGATACGCTTCAAACAGCGCATTCTAGAGAATGCCAGGGTCATTCCCGCAGAGCGATTGAAGTCGGATTGTGTTGCTTTGCTGAGCAAGGTGGAGATGACCAACCTGGCCAACAATGCCCGCATGGCCTATACGATAGCCAGTCCCCACGAGGCAAATCTAAGAGAAGGTAAAATTTCCATCAAGTCACCTATCGCTGAAGCACTATTAAACAAAAAGGTGGGCGACGAGGTAGAAGTACGTGTTCCCGCAGGACTGCTGAAGCTACGCATTGAGAGCATTCAGCAGTCCTGAGGCAAACACCATTAGAAATCAAGTATCAGCGACTGACGGCCTTTCATCTGAACATCCTTTGAAAGGTCGTAATAGCGATTGGTAAGAATATCCTTGGCACGCTTGGTATTACCAATCACCTCAGCATAGCGTGACACTTTAAGAACAGCTGGTTTGGTCGTTCCATTGAGAATCGTCATGACGGTACGACCTTTATACTGACGGGCAATGACATAGATGCCGTTGAAAGGGATAAACTGAGTCTGCTTACCCTTCGTGATACACTCGTTACCCTGACGCCAGTGAAGCAGGCGGCTGGTCCATCGGAACATATCGTTTTCCGCCTTCGTACGACCTTCAGCCTTGAAAGCGTTATGGTCGTCACCTGGGAAACCGCCGGGGAAGTCTTTACGCACATAACCATCCGTCACCTCCTTGGTGCCATTCATCAAAATCTCCGTACCATAATAAAGCTGAGGAATGCGACGCACCGTCATGAGCAATGCCAAAGCCTGCTTGAGCATCAGCGAATCGCAGCCATTACCCAAGAAGCGATCAGTATCGTGGTTATCGACAAAAGCCATCACGTGGTCTGGGTCTTCATAAAGATAGTCATATACAAACGAGTTGTAAAGTCTGTTCAAGCCCTGCCACCAGGCATCAGTCTCTTCGTTCTTAGCCTGCGAAAGCTTATCGAAGAACGAGAAATCCATCACCGTCTTCAGATAAGAGTTATGCTCAGAGAGTCTGGATCCCTTCTGCCATGCTGCCGTATAGGCAGGCTCTGTAACCCATGTCTCGCCAACGGTGTTGAAGTTAGGATATTCCTCATCCAGTTCTTTCATCCAACGAGCCATCCCACGTGCGTCAGCATAAGGATAAGTATCCATGCGGATGCCATCAATTCCTACGGTTTCTATCCACCACTTGGAATTCTGGATGAGGTAAGTCATGAGATGCTCATTGCGCTGATTCAGGTCGGGCATCGTTGGAACAAACCAACCGTCAACAGTCTCTTTCAAGTCAACCTTCGAGGCATAGGGGTCTTTGACCGGTGTGAGCTTGTAACTGGTCTGCAGGAACGAGGTGCCCTGTGCATTGGAAGTTCCATTGGATTCGATGAGCCATTGCGGCAGGTTGAGCCAGTCTTTGGTTGGCATGTCTTTCGTCCAGGGATGCTCAAAGCCTGAGTGATTGAAAATCATGTCCATTACTACCTTCAATCCCTTCTGATGAGCCTCGTCACAGAGATGGCGATAATCTTCATTGGTACCGAAACGAGGATCTACACGATAATAGTCCGTAGTAGCGTATCCATGATAAGTGGAGAAACCATTGGGCGAATCGGGCGAATCGTTCTCAAGGACAGGAGTAAGCCAAAGTGCTGTTACACCCAGTTCCTTAAAATAGTCGAGATGCTCACGGATACCGTTCAGATCGCCTCCATGACGCAGAGAGGGCTTGGTGCGGTCTTCCTTGTAAGGACGCATGCCTGGCACCTGAGGATTATGATTAGCACCCTGTGCAAAACGGTCGGGCATGAGCATATAGAGGACATCGGCATTGGTGAATCCCTGACGCTTATTGCCACTCATCTCGCGATTTTTCAGTGTGTACTCAACCTTCTTTTTGTCAAATTTTAAAGTCATCGTACCAGCCTTCGCATCATTGAGGTTCAGATAGACCAGCAGATAGTTGGGCGAATCCAGACGTACCACACTGTCAATCTTCACCCCCGGATAGTCGGTTGTTACATCCTTCACCTTGGCAATATCCTTGCCATAAACCATTAACTGCACCTGTGGGTTCTTCATTCCCACGAACCAATTGGTTGGATCAATACGATCAACCACCGTCTTTGCTGCACTCATAGTCGTCATTTGTGCCATAAGAGCCATTAGGAAAAAAAAACGTTTTTTCATTGTGTCGGGTTTTTAGAATTCTATGGGCAAAGATACGATTTTTTCTTCATATGAACATGCGTAAGATACTTTTTTCTTCGATTAGCATGCAAAATCGTTTGCACAAATAAAAAAGTTTAGCGTTTAGAGTTTAGAGTTTAGAGTTTTTTGTTATCTTTGCAAGCAATATGGCAAAAGACAAGACTATGTACGTCTGCAGTAATTGCGGACAGGAATCCGTAAAATGGATAGGCAAATGCCCGGCATGTGGCCAGTGGAACACGTTCAAGGAAATCAAGGTGGCTGACACGAGGAAACAGGTGACAGCCAACACGGCGGCAGCTTCGGCAGGTCACCAGTTGCGCCAGAACAAGGTGCTCAGGCTCAAGGACATCTCTGCTCATGACGACCCGCGTATCGACATGCACGATGCGGAGTTGAACCGCGTTCTGGGTGGTGGTTTGGTGCCCGGAAGTATTGTATTGCTAGGTGGCGAACCAGGCATCGGAAAATCGACGCTCTCGTTGCAAACCATGCTGAACATGCCTGAGAAGCGCATCCTTTACGTCAGCGGTGAGGAGAGCGCCCATCAGCTGAAGATGCGTGCCGAGCGACTGAGTGGTGGCGACAAAGACGCCAGCCGCAGCAACGACAATTTCCTGATTCTCTGCGAGAATTCCCTGGAGGCTATCTTTGAACATATAAAAGAGGTAGTGCCCGAACTGGTCATTATCGACTCCATACAAACCATATCGACGGAGGATGTAGAGTCGAGTGCCGGCTCCATAGCCCAGGTGCGCGAATGTGCCTCTTCCCTACTCCGTTTTTCCAAGACCTCTGGCGTTCCCGTCATCTTAATCGGTCACATCACGAAGGAAGGCACGCTGGCTGGTCCTAAGATTCTGGAACACATCGTCGATACCGTCATTCAGTTTGAGGGCGACCAGCATTATATGTACCGTATTCTTCGCTCCATCAAGAACCGCTTCGGAAGCACTTCCGAGTTAGGAATCTACGAGATGCAACAAACGGGACTGAGACAAGTCAGCAACCCTTCGGAGCTGTTGTTGACGGAAGACCACGACGGACTGAGCGGCGTAGCGATTTCAAGTGCCATTGAGGGTGTTCGTCCTTTCCTGGTTGAGACGCAGGCTTTAGTATCATCAGCAGCCTACGGAACGCCTCAGCGTTCAGCAACAGGATTTGACCAGCGGCGACTGAACATGTTGTTGGCTGTTCTGGAGAAGCGCGTAGGCTTCAAACTCATGCAAAAAGACGTGTTCCTGAACATTGCAGGCGGACTGCGCGTTACCGATATGGCAATGGACTTGAGCGTGATTGCTGCCGTCTTATCCTCGAATGTCGATACACCCATCGAGAGCGGATGGTGTATGGCCGGCGAAGTAGGATTGAGCGGTGAAGTGCGCCCCATAGCCCGCATCGAACAGCGTATCGCAGAAGCTGAGAAGTTAGGCTTCCAGCACATGATCATACCAAAATATAATATGAGCGGTCTGAACCGGAAGAAGTTTAAGATAGAACTGGTGCCCGTCCGTAAAGTGGAAGAGGCACTGAGGGCATTATTTGGATAAATCTGACGGGCGGTTATTCCTCGTATTCCGTCGTGTCGTTGACGCCCGCCTCAGCAAAGGCCTCGCGACGCTCCACACAGGTGCCGCACTTGCCGCAATGCTTCGCGCCCCCCTTGTAGCACGACCACGTCTCGGCATAGTTGATGCCTAACTGTTTTCCGCGACGGGCAATGTCCGCCTTGGTGATGTTGGTATAGGGCGAGCGGAGCTGCACCTTGACGAAAGTGCCTGCCGAAGCAGCCTCGTCGAACGCCTTTACGAACTCAGGCGTACAGTCCGGATAGATGGTGTGGTCGCCGCCGTGATTAGCCATCATCACATATTTCAGCCCGTTCGACTCCGCAATGCCCACGGCAATGGAGAGCATGATACCATTGCGGAAGGGCACCACCGTCGATTTCATGTTCTCGTCAGCATAATGTCCCTCGGGAATCTCCTCCCCACCCTCCAGCAACGAGCTGACAAAGTATTTCGTCATAAAGTCCAAGGGTATCGTGATGTGCCTGATGCCCAACCGCTCACAATGCAACCGCGCAAACGGAATCTCCCGTGCATTATGCTTCGAGCCGTAGTCAAACGAGATGGCCAGTGCTATACGCTCCTGCTCATCATATAATAAGGTGACAGAGTCAACGCCACCGCTTAATATCAGTACTGAATCCTTTTTCATATCACTTCTATACGTTTGGGGTTACAAAGGTAGTGCAAATTTTCTGTTAAGCGTAGAGGAAAGCCAAAGATTTTTGAGATTTGTTATAATTCTTGTCTGAAAACCTATAAATCTTGTCCTGGAACCAATAAATCTTATCGCGACACAGAGGGGTGAAGTCCCTGTTTCGAAAAATTCATCATGATTTGGTTGTCATATCAAAAAAATGTTGTATATTTGCATCGTATTTGCTAAGAATCTAAAATTGAAATGATTATGAAGACAAAAAAACGTAATTACATTTTTCTTGCAGTCCTAATGATGGGGATTGCGACGATGATAACAGGCTGTGCCAAAGAAGACATAGCTAGCAATGATAACGGCGGCGGTA
>ODAI014322838.1_pt1 | contig 19590 bp, 20 predicted proteins | sample 1539321 | NCBI WGS metagenome assembly ODAI01 (sample SAMN02144231, study PRJEB22623) | gut metagenome | biome: sheep rumen | host: Ovis aries | place: New Zealand
CCACCCTCGGCGTTCTGCCGTAAGTTGAGGGTTGAGAGTTGTGGAGTTCGCTGCACTCACTAATTTTAGATCCGTCACCCGTAAGGAAGACACCACGACTACTCACCGCTCACAAAAACTTGAAATGGATGGTGAAAAATCATGAGAAGATCAAGGATAACAGCATTCATGGCAGCTATAGCTGTCCCGGCAGGGAACGCCGGAGTTTTTCCGGCCATCGCGGCTGACAGCACTCCTGTGCCTGCCCTGCTGGACGTCAGCAGCTTCGTGATCCATGATGAGAACTTCGTCCACCTCAGCGCCGGTACTTACCTCAGAGACGTCAGCTACCTGTTTGACGATCAGGACAAGGTACCTGCTTCCCCCGATAATACGAAGGTGGACAGCGAGGTCTTCAAGGCGACATCCCTCGCAAACTGGACGCCTAATCAGCAGATGGAGTACGGCGCCGCTTCCTTCTATATCGACATGGGTGCAAATTATGTCATCACTGACATCGCCTTCCTCGATACAAACGGCACGCCGACATGGACAGTTTCTGCCGGTGAACCGTTTTCGTGGAACGACATCGCTGAGGTCAATATGGATTACTATAACTCGTGGCGTTCGATAAAAACGGACAGCACCGAGCCTGCCCGTTATCTGCATTTCAGCTCGGATTACTGCGACAGCGGCGTGAGTGAACTTGCGATATACGGCTATAAGGTCAGTGAGCTTTCGCCTGAACAGAAGGCTAAGACTGCCGCTAAATCCTCCCCTTACCCGGCTGCGGACAGAGATAATTTCTCCGGCAGACGCATAGGCTTCAACGCCTTCATCGACGACCCTATGACTGCTATGATGGCTGCGGGGACTATCCGTGAATATCACAACCTGAGCTGGCTTTTCGACAGCAGCGGCAAGGTGAAATTCACACAGGGTACATGGGGAGATATGGACAGCTATTATTCCTCCCTCCACAGCCGCGGAATAAACATCATCCCCTGCTTCCAGGGCGGAAGCACCGTTATTTCAGGCGGCGAAAAGGCTAACGAGATACCCGTCCCCGCAGGCGCGGATACACTCGACCCGAAAAGCTATTCCGCCCACGCACAGGCTATGTATCAGGTAGCTGCCCGCTACGGAAGCAATAAAGACGTTGACCCTTCTACCATTGATATAACCGACGCTCAGGAGGTAAGGACCGGTCTGGGATATCTCACAGCACTTGAGAATTCCAATGAGCCCAACAAGAGCTGGGCAGGCAAGGCAAACTACTTCACGCCATATGAGCTTGCGGCAATGTGCTCGGCTGACTATGACGGCCATGAGGGTACTATTCCCAATGCCGGTGTCCATACCGCTGACCCGGGCTTCAAGCTTGCTATGGGCGGTCTGGTCGGGTATTCAACTATGATACAGTACCTCGACGAGATGAAGCTATGGTTCGACTATAACCGCTCCGACGGCGTATTCGCGGTTGATATCATCAACGTACACATCGGCCCCTCGGACGACGATATCGAAGGCGGCAGCTATGCCGAGAACATAAAGGCGCTGCGTGAATGGATGAGCAGGAATGCTCCTGATACTGAGCTATGGATATCTGAGTTTGAAGTCCCTATGAACGACTGCGAGACCGAAGGCGTTGACAACCACGACAATGAGGACTACCAGCTGAAATACGCCCAGAGGGTCGCAAGGACCTACCTCACCGCACTTGAAGGGAACAGGGTGGACTATATCACAAAGTTCCAGCTCCGCGATGAGGGCGAGGGTGTGTACTACAACTCCGGCCTCGTTACTCAGAAGGGCGAATGGAACAAAAAACTTGCATGGTATTATCTTTCGTGCATGAGCAGCGTTCTTCACAATGCTGAATGGGAGACATATGACGATCCAAGTGAGGATATACGCTGCAATATCTTTGTGAACAAGGACGGCAGCGATGCTGTCATAAAGAGCCTGAATACCCTGACAAACGCCGCTGACCGCGAGATCAAAGTCGGTTCGGACGGCAGGAAATATGCCTATCTCACAGTTCCCGAAATGGGGCTTGCCGAGGGAAGAACTACCATGCTCCCTGTCAATAACGGCACAGTAAATGTGCAGGTGAGCGGCACTCCGATATTTGTGACATTAACAGATAAACCGCTCGATATAATCAACGGAAGAAACTCTCAGCTCCGTCCGGCAGAGATAAGCCTCACCGAGGACAAGTCCAGCGAGGTATGCGATCTTACGGCCGCTCCCGCGGACGGCACTCTTGACCAGTTCTATCGGATGTTCGACGAGCCGGAGTCTATGCCCGACCCGGTCTACGGTGATACCGGAGGTCTGAAAACTCCTGAGACAAATGTAAACAAGTCCGGGATAACGGCTTACGCCTTCTTTGATGAGCCGTGCGTATTCAATGGCTTTGCGGTATTCGATACCTACGGGACAGGCGGTATTTCTGTCTATGACGCACATACGGACGAGCTTCTCTGGAGCAGCCGCCTCGACAGCTATATGAGCCGCTCGGTAACTCTTACAGACGGCAGCACTCCCACGGACTGCCTGAAAATAGTCAAGGACGGCGGCGACCTCAATGAGCTGGCTTTATACGGCTATACAGTTCAGGAGAAGGACTGGGACGTAAATTCAGACGGCAGGGTCGATGTTTACGACCTCATGAGGATAAGGCGAAGCGTTGTCTCCCGCACCGGTGACTACACCGTTGCCGATATCGTTGGAGCAACAAGGTTCATTCAGGGACTTTGAACAGATAGCTTACTCATAAGAAAAGAGCACCTTGCGGTGCTCTTTTTATGCCTTGGAATCAGTATCGTTGTATCTGCTTCCGTGAGCAAAAGCAGACCTCCGTTCCGGACGGACAGAGCGGGTTTACGAGCAGCGGCGCGGAAGGCTGCAGCGTCACGCTGCCTTGACTGCGGTCATTATAGCTGAGCCGCTGTATTTCAGCCTGCGGACAAGCAGGGTCAGGAGTATCAGCGCTGCCGCATAGCCAAGCTGTATCCCGAGGCAGGTCACTACATCACTTGTTGTATATCCCGAGGCGCTGCAAAGATTATCGTTCAGCCTCTCATACCAATACACCGGCAGGAACCTTGCTACCGTGAGCACTCCGTCGCTGAGCATTGACTGCGGTACAAAAAGTCCGCACAGAAAACTCATGCCAAGTCCGATGACCTGCGTCAGCAGAGTAAGTATGTTCTGCGATGTGATAAGGCTTGCGATAAAGACTGCCATTGCCGTTGTGATAATGGAGAAGATGCCCGAGTTGAGCACCGCTATCCAGCCTGCACCCTGATAGATGCCTTTATTGTAGAAGGCGCCCATTACCACGATAACCAGCCATACCCCTAAGACGAACATTCCGCCGCCCGCGAATATCTGAGCTGTATATGATCCGGGGGCTACGCTGGAGCAGTTTGTGCGGTAACGGAGGTCCTTGCGGTCCATTGTCATGAGCACCGGACAAAGTGCACTGAGTATCGCGGAAATGACGATGTAGGGAATGAAACGGAAGTATGACGCGAATTTCTCAGTGAACTCCGGATTGCCATTGCTGGAATCATAGGCAAAGCTCACCTGCGAATCGCCGAGAAGATCCTCCGCGGCAAGCGAAACTGCCTCCCCGGTGGTCATTCCTGCCGCAACATAGGCGGAAACGGTCTTAGTCCAGTTCTCAACGGCCTGGTCAGCGATGAACTTATCGTAGCTGTCGTGGACCGTGTATGAGCCGTAAAGACCGTCAGTTTCACCTGCGGCAAGCTTTTCGGAAAAGCCCTTGTTTATCACCAGCGCATAGCTGATATCCTCATAGTAGAGCAGGTCGGTGATGAGGTCGGTGTCCTGACTGTCAGTATTTTTCAGCCCGAACTTTTCGTCAAGGAAGTCAGAAAACGCACGGCTCTCAGGAGAATCATCCTCGTCAAAAACAGCGACCTTCGTGTAAAACGTGATAGAGTCAGGTTTTTCGCTGTTTGCGACGTTCATAGCTGCAATGCCCATGAATACCACGATGAAGACTATCGCAGTGAACAAATTCTTTTTCAGCACCTTCATGAAAACCTTAAAGACTTGCATATTTCTTCCTCCTTGTGAACAGGAACCCAATCAGCGTGAATACGGCTATGAGCAGCACCATAGTGATGAGCTTCCCGGTAAAGCGGTCGTAGTCCTTGTAGATATTGAGGCAGTAGAAGCAGTCGGAAATGACGGCAGGCGGATTTATCTTGTTGAACCACGGAGCCTTCCTCTGCATAAGAGCCTTCATGTCGGCGAACATCAGCCCGCTCATGTGACAGAGCAGCATCGAGACTGCAACGATAACGGCATTCTTAGCCTTTTCGCTGAGACGTCCTATAGATCCTACGCAGAAGCCTATCGCCACACCTACCATTCCACCGAGAATTGCCGAAACATAGACGAGCAGCAGCCTTCTTCCGAAGTTGATATTGAGGATGAACTGTATATAGCTCACACTGAATACCATGCAGCAGGACTGAATGAGGAAATTCGCCATGAGCGAAGCAAGTACGGCTATGAGCTTAGGCGTGGGCGAGCAGCACTTCCTCGCGCCGAGTGCGGAGATATTAGCCTGATTGACCTTTGCAATGTTCAGCCCCAATACTGAGCCGAACATTGCTACCATTGCGATAAGATTGTAGAAATACTGAATAAGATTATCGGTATCACCGTCTGTGAGGGGTATCTCATTTACAGCATTGATATCGCGGGACATCGCCTCCATTGCAGCAGGCACGGCGCCCGGGTCTTTCCCTGCAACATTGCGGACAACACGGCTCCTGAGGTTGTAATCATCCACGAAGGTTTTCAGGATAGCTGATCTGATGCCATCCTCCGCTACCATAAGGGTAAGCTCCTCGCCGGTGAAGATCACTCCGTAAACATCGCCGTTCCGCAGAAGCTCAAGTGCCTTTTCCCTGTCGGTATAGGTTATATCGAGCAGCGGGTCATCACCGCCGGAAACGCTCTCGGCAACGCCCCTGAACATCTTGTCGTCCGCTTCGTCAACAACTGCGGTCTCTACTGCGGAGAACCTTGTCTCGCTATCGTAAAGCCCGTCGAAGGCGACTTTGAAGAACAGTCCCAGCGCTACAGGAAAAAGTATCAGCCATATTATCAGGTCTTTGGAGCGGAGCGCTGTTTTCAGCTCGTAACAGAAATTGTGCCGGAACATATTATTCCTCCTTGTCTCTGAGCGCAGTACCGGTTATCTCTAAAAATACGTCGTTGAGCGTGGGAAGCTCGGAGTAAACCCTGCCGAAGCCTATGTCCCGGCTCTGGAGCACGCCAAGCACGCGGATGAGATTGTGCTTGCCTCCCGAGCAGGCGGCACTGAGCCGCTGTCCGTCATAGGAAACTTCGTAAACATGAGGCAGGGCAGCTATCTCAGCCTTTGTCTCGTCCGGAAGGTCAATTACCTCGATCGAGATAGTTTCAGTGTTCTTTATCATGCGCTTGAGCTCATCCTTTGTGCCCTCCGCGACCTTTTTGCCCTTGTCCATTATAGCGATCCGGGTACATATCTGCTCGACCTCCTCCATGTAGTGGGAGGTGTAGATTATCGTCGCGCCTCCGCGGTTGAGCTCCTGTATCCCCTCAAGTATCTTGTTGCGGCTCTGCGGGTCAACTGCTACGGTCGGCTCGTCAAGGATGATCAGCGCAGGTTTGTGGGCGATACCGCAGGCTATGTTCAGCCTTCTCAGCAGACCGCCGGAAAGTTTCTTCGGGTAGAACTTCGTGAAGTCCTCCAGACCCACGAATTTAATGGCGTCCTCCACATACTGGCGGCGCTTTGCCTTTTCGGTGACGTAAAGCCCGCAGAAGTAGTCAATGTTCTCATAGACTGTAAGCTCGTCAAATACAGCGACGTTCTGCATTATGATGCCGATATTCTTCTTTATATCGTAAGCCGTAGGTGACATAGGCTTACCGAAGATCTCGATAGTGCCCTTATTGAACGCAAGCAGCGAGAGCAGGCAGTTTATAGTAGTGGTCTTGCCCGAGCCGTTTGGCCCGAGAAGTCCGAAAATCTCACCCTTATGTATCTCAAGGCTGAAATGATCAAGAGCGATGAGGTCTCCGTAGCGCTTTACAAGGTTATCTATTTTCAAAACTGTGTTATCCATACTGTAACTCCTTCCGTTTACTGTGACATTATTATAGCACAACTTTTTGTCATCTGTGTAGTGTCCCCGGTCAGTTTCTCACATGACAAATGTCATTTTTACTGTTGCGGATTGACAGCGTTACAAAAACCTGTTATAATATGTGTAGCTCTAAAAACGTTTCGGGAAGAAAGATCCGATAGATACGGCAGATGCAAGGAAAGCTCCTGAAGGCGTGCTGCCGCACTCCGGGGAGGCCGACGCCGTGCATAGCTGATTCCCCTCGGAAGTTTTTTAGAAATGCTCTATGTATATCTCTGCCGCCGGGCAGAAAAATGCGAAAAGCATTCCGCTTACATCGTCAGGCCTTTGAAGATGTATGCAGGATGCTTATTTTTTTGGAGGCTGACATGAAAAAGCTTTTACCCGATTTTTCACGCACTGACAAGCTCCTGTGGGGATGCTCGTGCGCTGCGGTAATAATATCCTATGCGCTCTGCGGCGGCGGCGGTCTGCTAAGTCCGGCCGCGGCCCTGATAGGCGTAACCTCGCTGATCTTCGCGGCAAAGGGCCACTTCGGCGGACCTGTCCTGATGGTAGCTTTCAGCATAATGTACGGTATCATTTCCTACACCTTCCGCTACTACGGCGAAATGCTGACATACCTCGGAATGACTGGACCAATGGCAGTTCTCGCGGCAATAGCGTGGATACGAAATCCGATGAGCGGGAGCGTTAATAGGGTGCAGGCGGCAAAGCTCAGAAAGTACGAATTATGGCTGATCCCCATTGTAACAGCTCTGGTAACCGGAGTGTTCACTGTACTTTTGTGGAAGCTGGGGACGTCAAATCTCCTGCCGAGCAGCATATCAGTAGCCACAAGCTTTGCGGCGGTATGGCTTACCGAGCGCAGGAGCCCGTATTTTGCACTGGTCTACGCTTTGAACGACGTTGTGCTGATAATCCTCTGGACACTCGCCTCTCTAAGCGACCGGAGCTATATATCGGTGACAGTATGCTTTGCTGTATTCCTGATAAACGACATATACGGCTTTGTAAGCTGGCGGCGGTGAGCCGCCGCGGACTGCTTCGCTGATCGCTCACGGCAGCTTACTCTAAGCTCTGAGTTCTGAGCACTAATAACTCCTCACTACTTACCGGAAGTCAAAAATACCAACAGTATAATTTATAACATATATCAAATTTTGTTATATTATGGCGCGATTTTGCCAAAAATTGTGTTAATTTTATCGAAATTCTGCTTAACTATTGACATATCGCTCTTTAAATGTTAAGATTATGTTATCAATGTGTTAAGGAGATATTGAATGTATAAACGTGCATTCCTCTTCAACGGTATCGGCTCCAAGCCGGAAAAGCTCATCGTAAATTTCCCTCCCTTCCTTATGGAAAGATATGAGAATTACCTCGATGAAGCTTTCACACGGCTCGGACTTGATAAAAACATAGAAAATAATTCAGCCTATAACGGCAGAGTTGCCGAATGGGTCATCTCGCTCATCTGCGACAGAGTCGTCTTTGAGTATTACACGGAACAGGGCATCATCCCCGATATCGGCGCTGGCTACAGCTCCGGGATAGTGAGCATAAGCGCCTGCTTCGGCTCAGTCAGCCACCAGTTCGCACACGAAATAATCATGATGAACCGCTCAACGATGAGGTGCCTTGAGAATAACGGCAAACAGCTCGATATGGGCGTGCTGATAGGCTTCAGCTGCGACGATGCAAGGAATTTGCTCGCGCAGAGATTCCCGGAGGATCAGCTCATCGTCGGGAGCGGCAATTCACCGTTCCACGTTATGATATCCGGAACCGCAGAGGCTGTCCGTGATGCACTGGAATATGCCCTCAGTGAGGGTGCTATCAAGGCTTTCAGCTTCGGTACAGGCGTCGCCTATCATCATCCTATGATGAAGGAATATACAAAAGAGTATAACGCCTTCTGCGCCTCGGGAAATTACCTCGACCCGGTATATCCTATGGTATCAGGCTTCGACTGCCGGATAATTTCGTCCGGTGCTGAGGTGATGCGCGAGAATATCATCAACTGCTATACCCCGATACGCTGGGACCTTACGCTGAAGGCACTTGAAAAAATGGGCGTTACGGAGTTCTATGACGTCAGTGCGAACGGCGCAGTCAAGAAGTTCTCCCGAGTATCCCGCGGCAAATGCAGGATGTTCACCCTCGAAGACGTACTTAATAATTCGTAATGCTTAATGCTTAATGCGTAATTGTGGTATCGCCTCCGGCGATGAATTTAAAATTTAAATCTATCTCTGTCAGGCGATACTGCTAATTATGAATTATGAATTGATCCGCAGCTGCCGGTGGAACGCCGAGGGCGGCGTTCCCTACTTAGTTTCAACGCTGCCGTCAAAATTGACGGTATAAAATAAATTCCAAAAAAATATGGAGGCTATTAATATGAGAGAAATTACAGATCAGATCAGACAGGAGATCACAGACATGATCTTCGATTACTACGCTGAGGAGTGCGAGGTCGACCGCAGCGAGATCACTATGGATACAAACCCTCAGGAGGACCTCGGAAGCGATTCGCTTATGTTCGTTGAGCTCATTGAAATGACCGCGGACAAGTACGACCTCGATATCAAGCTCCAGAGCATAGGAAAGTATATGCTCAAGTCCCCTATGGACACCATGCAGAATGTCGTTGATATGTTCTGCAAGATCTATCAGTACGGAAACGATATTGTCAATCAGTAAGGAGCTTTGAATGCTGCGATCAAATTTATCAGAGCTTCATGCCGAGGATAATATCGCCGTTCTTACTATTGACAACGGTCCGAAGAACCTGCTCACTGAGCCGGAATTCATCGGACGCAGAGAGCTCCTGAGCTGGCTGGACGAACATCCGGAGGTAGGAGCTCTTGTTATTGTAGGAAAGGGCAGGCATTTCTCCCACGGTGCAGATGTTTCGCTCTTTGGAAGCGAGAACGGAGATCTGCTCTCTCAGAAGCTCGAAAATGCAAGAGAGCTGCTCCGCACAATAGAAGGACTGCCGATAGTTACTGCCGCTGCTATAAACGGAGGCTGCTTCGGTGGAGGACTCGAAATAGCACTGAGCTGTCAGTTCAGAATAGCTTCACCCTCAGCATTTCTCGGACTTCCTGAGATAATGCACGGCGTTGTCCCCGGTATGGGCGGCATTGAGCGGCTTTACAGGCTGCTCGGCAAAGAAAAGGCTTTAAAGATGATACTCTGCGGCGAAATGATCTCCGCAAAGGATGCCCTCAGCACAGGCCTTATCACAAAAATCAGTGAACAGAAAAACTGCCTCGGTGAGACCTTAAAGTTCGTCAGAGAGCTGCTCGAAGGTAAAACCCTCTCCCAGATAAAAGCGATAGTGACCACTATGAACCGCGCCGATAAGGGCGAGGAGGATCCTTCAAAGGGTATGTTCGAGGCCGCACTCGCGGAGGCAGGCAAGCAATGAGACATTCAAGCTTCCGGCTGACCGTCCGCGGCTATGAGCTGGATTCCTTCGGCCATGTCAACAACGCGGTATATTTGCAGTACGCTGAAACTGCCCTCTGGAACTTCTTCAAGGTCAACGGACTGCTCGACGCCCTTGCCGCGGAGGAACTTTTCCCGGTAGTCCTCGAAAGCACGCAGAGATATATCCACGAGCTGCGGCTGCTCGACGAGGTAAGGATAGACACCGAGCTTTCCTGCACTGGCGGGATAGTCAGCTACAAGCATAACATCATAAACCGTAACACCGGACTTGTTGCCTGCCGTGTATCAGGAAAGCTGGCTTACGTCAACAAGGAACGGATGATTTGCGATATTCCCGACGCTGTGCGGGAATGTCTGGAGAAAAATGAAGATGAAGATTGAAATAAAGGATTTTGTTACCGAGGTGCGCGGCGCAGTAACGCTGTCCGAGGCACTGGCTGAGGATATCGGCGAACCCTGTATGCTGATGGTTTTCGGAAACGAGGACTTCAAGGCGGACCGCTCATTCCCGGCAGATACGCCGTATATCACGGCTTTTGCAGCAGAGGGAGAGGCTACGGAAAACGTATGCCGGACGTTCGACCTCGTTATCCCTGCCGGGGATGCGGAGGCATATACTGAGAAACTATACAAGGACAAGACCCTCAGTCAGATACGCGAGATAAATGCCTGCTTCACCGCGGCAAGAACAGGCTCACAGGAGGATATACTCGCCTGCGAATCAAGGGCGTTTTACCGCCTTATGGCTCAGAAGAACGGAGGCGTCAGCAATGAGTGAGAGCTTTATTCTTATTGAGGAAAACTGTGTTCTGAAGCTTACAATGAACGCGCCGTCAAATAACCTTATGACTGCTGATTTCTTCCGCGGCTATGAGGAAGTCATGGCAGAGGTCGAGGCTATGGCTCAGACCGGAAGTATAAAGGGTATGGTCATATGCGGCGGCGGACGCCATTTCAGCACCGGTGCCGATGTTGAGGCGCTTGCACAGCGCTCCGCGGATGAAAGCTACGACGATGCAACAGGTGAGCTTCCCGCAGGACATATCCGGCAGAAGCATTTCTTCACCTTCCCTCGCGGACTTCCCTTCCCGGTGGTCAGTGCGGTGACAGGCTTCTGCATAGGCTCCGGCAGTGAGATCGCAGTGAACAGCCATTACAGGATAATCGAGAAGAATGCCCGTGTGGGTCAGCCTGAATCGACCTTCGGCATTCTCCCCGCACTCGGCGGAGTTGCAAGGACAATAGATATCTGCGGTATGCAGAACGCCTATGAGCTTGTCATGTCAGGCGAGCTTATCCCGGCGGAAAGAGCCTATGAGATCGGCTGGGCTGATATTTTCACTGAAAAGAAGCAGAGCCTCCCGGAGGCGCTCTCTCTTATTGAATATATAGCTGAGCGCGGTGACTTCACTCCGGAGCGGGCAAAGGCTATAATGCGCGACTACAAGGAGGTCAGGCAGGTATGAAGATAGGTCTTGCCGGCTACGGCAAAATGGGCAGGGATATTTTTTCGCTGCTCTTTGACAATACTCCCGGAGCGCAGTTCGTTGTGCTTGACACCTGCGGCATGGAGGAGAACTCTGCTGCCCTGATGAAAACGCTCGACAAGCAGCTCAGGCGCAAGAAGCTCACGCAGGAGGAATACGACGCAAAACGCACTGCTTTCAGCTTCACGGACAAGATAACCGACCTGAGCGGCTGCGATATAGTCATAGAGGCGATATTCGAGGATATCCGCACAAAAAAATCCCTGTTCGGGGAGCTTGCCGGAATAGTCGGCAGCGATTGCCTGCTGCTCACGAACACATCATCGCTCAGCATAAATGATATATTCGCTGACATCCCGCACCGCGAGCGCTGCTTCGGTATGCACTTCTTCTACCCGGTAAAGCTCACAGGCTTTGTTGAACTGAACGTTCTCCCGGAAAATACAGATGAATACATCGCAAGAGCAAGAGCTCTCGCTGAGGGCTGCGGCAAGAAAGCGATAGTATTCACCGGTGAATATCATATCTACCTCAACCAGATACTCTCCTGCATGGTAGCACACGCGATATATCTCCGTGATACTATGGGTGTATCCGTCGCTGAGCTGCAAAGGGCAATGGCTGAGCTCTACCCAATAGCAGATGCCTTCGAGATCCTCGACAGTGTCGGCCTCGGACTGATGGCTGGCAAACCGGACAACTTCCGCATAGCGCGAAACAAGGAGCTTCTTGGCTACAGCTTCACTAAGATGAATGAGTGGCTCGCGGAGGGCTGCCCTAAGGAAACAGGAACCTTCCTCAGCTTCATCAGCGAAAAAGAGCAGGAGACCGGCAGGGACTGCTCCGGAACGCTCCTCAGCATGATATCAGTGATACTCTGTGAACTTGTGAATGCAGCCGCGGACACTCCCGGCTGCGGCCCTGAGCTGCTTTCCGAGGCTGTGAGAGATACTCTCGGCATTGCAGAGCCTCCCTCGTACTACTATGAAAAATTCGGCTCGGATGCAATATTCGCAGAGCTTGACAGGCTTTACGCAGCCTCCGGCTTCGGCACATACAAGAGGGCTGACAAGACGCTCTGGGATTCTGTATTTAATGCGTAATTATTCGAGTTTAGAGTTGATAGTTTAAAGTTGAAAGTTGCGGTGTCCGCTTACGCGTTAAATTTTAAATATCATCGCCGTCAGGCGATACCATAACTGTCAACTCTCAACTCTAAACTCTCAACTTCATGAGGGACGCCGTCCCCTACTAAGCTGAAAGGATGAATTAAATGGAAAAAGTCGTAATAACCGGCCTCGGCGCTGTGACTGCGATAGGCAACAACGTGGAAGACTACTGGGAGGGACTCATCGCCGGAAAATGCGGCATGAGGACCTTCACCCGCGTACCGGCAGACGGTCATGATACTACAGTCGCTGCCGAGGTGGACGAAAGCTTCGAGACTGAGGCCGGAAAATACTGGAAAAAACGCCAGCTCAATGCTGCCACTACTACTACCCGCATGGGACTTGCTTCGGCAGGCGAGGCAGTCGGGGACAGCGGACTGAACGCTGATAACTGCGACCTCACAAGGGTCGGCGTGATCTACGGAGTTATAGATAATTCCTATGAGGACTATGAGCTCGAAAAGCCGCTCAATATCACTCTCAAAAAAATGCCTAATGAGCTTCCTGCGCTGGTTTCTATCAGATACGGCTTCGGCGGACCTTCGTTCAACCTGAGCACTGCCTGTGCATCATCAGCCTATGCTATGGCTATAGGAAAGCAGTTCATCGAAAACGGCACCTGCGATGTTGTTGTCTGCGGCGGTATCTCAAACACCGTTACACACCTCGTTATAAGCGGCTTCAACCAGCTTCTTGCAATGTCTGTAAATCCTGACCCGGCAACTGCTTCACGTCCCTTCACAAAAAACCGCGACGGCTTCATCATGGGCGAGGGCGGCGGTACGGTCATCCTCGAATCAGAACGCTCTGCAAAGGCAAGAGGAGCTAAGATATACTGCGAGCTCGCCGGCGCAGCAATGTGCAGCGAAGCGTTCAACCTGACCGCTCCAAAGACTGACGGCGTGGGCATGGTAAAGTCAATGAAAATGGCTCTTGATAACGCCGGGATTTCCCCCGATGATGTGGACTACATCAACGCTCACGGCACTTCAACCGGCCTGAATGATCTCTATGAGACAAAGGCTGTGAAGGAGGTATTCGGTGAAAAAGCTTACGATATCCCTGTTTCCTCTGTAAAGGCAGCTATAGGTCATACCCTTGCAGCCGGCGGAGCTCTTGAGGCTATTGCGTGCATAAAGGCAATGGAGACCGGGATCGTTCCCCCGACGATACACTATGACGAGCCAGACCCGGAACTTGACCTGAACTACGTTCCAAACACTCCGCAGAAGCATGAGGTGAATGTCACTATATCGAACTCCTTCGGCTTCGGCGGACATAATGCAACTCTCGTTTTCAGAAAATACTCAGACTAATACACTCACAAAGTAAAGGATAATACAATGCCAATAGCACAGATGAAAACAAATTATACGTTCAGCTCGCCTGAGAAGCGCACGGCTTTTCTGGATGAGGCTGCAAGAGAGCTTTCAGATATACTTGTCAAGCCGCTGCCGGCAATAATGATAATGCTCGACCAGTGCCCGATGTATATGAACAGCTCGGAGGACACGGTATTTTTCGCAGAATTCCGGTACATTCTCCCGCAGGAGCGCAGCAATGACAAGCAGGGCTTTCTCAAGGAGCTCGCCGACCGTATGCTCGCGCTGATACAGAAGCACACCCACGTTGACCCTTACCGCATATATATGCAGTTCACCGAAATGACCCGCGAAGGCGCATGGAAATACGGAAATTAATGCGTAATTCGTAATGCGTAATTATTTTTAATTAGTAATTCGGAATGCGGAATTCGGAATTGTTGTGTCCGCTTCGCGGACGGATTTTAAATTGTGAGTGCGGCGGATTTGTTACCCGGGCGCACAGTGTGCGCCCCTACCGCTCTGAGCTCTGAGTTCTAAGTTCTGAAATCTATTTTGAAAGGAAAGATAAAGATGAAATGGGCAATAAGAGACCTGCTCAACCCGGTCGTAACACGCTCGCTCCTCTTTGGCAGCGACCCCTTTGACATCGAGTATATTCTCAAACAGATTGACGGCATAAAAACTATGAGCGGAAAAAAAATTCAGGAGGTCTGGCTCGGCGAGTGGAACAAGAAGATCGAGCGCTACTCTGAACTCTGTGATAAGGCTGAGGCTGCGGGAAACAAAATTTCCGCAAGAGCCTACGCAAAAATGGTGACAGAGTGCCGCTACGCTTGCTTTATGATAAATATTGAAGATGTCGAAAACAAGCGCAGGATATATACCGACCTCGCAGAAAGCTACAAACGCTACGCAAGACTCTGCAAAAACAAAATAGAATACGTTGAGATAGAGACTAAGTGCGGCATCATCCCTGCATACATCCATTATCCGGATTCAGGCAGAAAAACCGGCTATCCGACCGTTATCACCTACTCAGGCATCGGAAGCTGCAAGGAGGAGCTCGAAATGCTTGCCGCTCCACTCAACGAGCGCGGTATCGCCGTTATCACCCCCGATATGCCCGGCGCAGGTGCAGCTATTATATATAACAATATCAAGTGCGGCGGAAAACAGCTCGAGGCAGCCTTCGACGGAATATACAAGTTCGTGAAGTCTCACAGGAAGCTCGATGAGAACAATATCGCTAACTTCGGACTTTGCATGGGCGGCGGCTATGCGTTCCGTGCGACAGTTAAGAACCCGAAGATCAAGGCCTGCGTAAGCCTTTTCCCGCTGCTGATGAATTTTGCCGACCAGAGCAGCATCCCGGTATGGATGAAACGCGGAAAATGGAGCAGCTACCAGTACTGCGAGGACTATCTTGAAAGTATGAGGGTGCTCGAGGAGGGTACTCACAAGGCTGACTTCCTCATGGCTTACAGCGACGACGACAACTGGATGAGCCACGATGCCTCACAGCGCCTTCTTGACAAGGCTCAGGGCTACAAGGAAACTATCCACATCGAGGATAAGCCCTCCTACGTTTCCGAGGAGACGATCATGCACGCAATGCCGGTGGGCGAGCAGTACCACTGGGTAAAGCACATAGCCGCGGACTTCATCGCAGCACGGCTTAAAGGAGATAAATAATGGCTGAGAATTTTTTCGATTACTATTCAAGATACGCTCAGGAAAGCCCGGATAAGGTTCTCCTGAGGATAGATGAGAATGAGCTTACATATGCCGGTTTTATGCGCGAAACAGCAGTTATAGGCTCCGGCATGAAGCGCCTCGGCATCGGCGAGAACGACAAGGTCGGCATCTGTATGCCTAACAGCATAGAGTGGTATCTCGTGTTCTGGTCAGCTGTAAGAATAGGCGCTCAGCCCGTTCCTATGGACCCCCAGAGCGGCTCGCTGGAGCTTTCAAGGCTCATCCCGGCGACTGATTCAAAGGTAATGTTCATAACCGAGAAATACCGCACAAACAGCATCATCAAGGCTGTCAGCGACCTTGTTCCCGAAAAGATAAAGCTTGCGAAGGTAGTATGCTTTGCACCGGAGGAAGCTGTTCCGGCGGATGAGTGCTACATCTCCGCGGAAAGATTCAGAGCGGAGCTTTGCGGTACACAGTGCGATATCTACCAGCCTGAGTACCTCCACACAATGTCACTCGCCTGCACATCCGGCTCGACCGGCACACCTAAGATACTCTCGGTGCCTTCCGGCGGATTTCTCTCTACACAGCGTGAAATGGGTGACTACCTTGAATTCGGGTCAAGTGACGTTATGATGCTCGGCATGACACTCTATCATCAGGGAGGCTTCGGCATGGGACTGCAAATGGCTCTCAAGGGCGGTACAGTAATGTATCAGCCGCAGTTCAACCCGATAGATTTCCTCGAAAGAGTGCAGAGATACCATATCAATGTTATACAGCTCACCTCTACGCTTGCAAAGGTGCTGCTCTCAACGCCTGATTTCGGCAGGTATGACCTTTCAAGCGTTCGCATATGCTACTTTGCGGGAGAGGTCCTTCCTAAGGAGATAGCAGACGAATTTGTGAAGCTCGGCATAAGGGTCGTAAATATCATCGGCTCGTCCGAGACCTGCACAATGGTGGTATGGGACTCGCTTACCGACAACGGCACCGACCCGAGCGATTTCAGGAAGCTCAGCTTCACGGACTTCCGCGTTATCAACGAGAAGTACGAGGACGTTCCCGAGGGCGAGGTCGGCGAGCTCTGCGTATACACCGACGGCGTTATCCTTAACTACTACGGCAACCCGGAGCTTTCAGCCGAAAAGATACTCACCGATGATAAGGGACGCCGCTGGTTCTGCACCGGCGACCTCGTAAATAAGCTCCCCGGCGGCATTGTAAGATTTGCCGGAAGAAGCAAGCGTATCATCAAGCGCGGCGGAAATCTCGTCCATGCTGAGGAAGTAGAGGCTTGCCTGCTCACTCATCCCAAGATCGCAGCCGCAGCTGTTACCGACGAGCCTCACCCTGTTATCGGCCAGCAGATAGTTGCCTATATACAGCCAAAGAACGACGAAAAAGTTACCCGCGGCGAGCTTGCAAAATACTTCGACGGCAAGCTCTCAGCCTACAAGGTCCCCGACAAGGTCATCCTCGTCGAGGAAATTCCGAAGGACATCGGCAAGATACAGTTCAAATACCTCAGAAAGAAGGAGTATAAATAATGAATAACCTGAATTTTGACGAATTCGTGCAGGTCATCGCGGACTACACCGGCGTTGAGACCTCTGAGATAAACCGCGAGACTGACGTTTATGACGATCTCTACCTCGATTCGCTCGGACTTTTCGGACTCGGCTCACAGATAACCGAGACCTATAAGCTCAACATTCCGCTCTCACTTGTAGCCTCTATCAGCAAGGTCGGCGAAATATTCGACCTTCTTAATGAGAAGGGCACACCGGTCGGAGAATAAGCGGTGGTACTGTTTTTCCTGCCGCACGCCGGCGGATCAGCAAAGAGCTACAGCTCGTGGAGGCGCTTCCTGCCAAAGGAGCTGCGGGTAGTTCCTATGGAGCTTTCAGGGCGCTTCACGCGCTCGAGAGAGCCTCTGCTCAGCACGGTTGAGGACTGCACGGCTGACCTTATCGAAAAGCACAGGGATATTCTCGCAAATGAGGATTACGCGGTCTTCGGCCACAGCATGGGAACTGTCCTTGCGTGCGAGCTCATCCGTCAGGCAAGGGAAAATGGCCTGAGGATGCCGGTACACGTTTTTTTCTCAGGCAAAAATCCTCCTGACGAGGATGTGCATTGCTTTGAAAATACCGATTCTGCGGCGGATGAAGAGATAGTGAGCTTCTTTGCGGCAAATTCGCTGTCCGGAGCTGCACCCGTCCCGGACGCGGAGCTCAGGCGTATGCTCGACAGGATACTCTGCACTGACGTCCGTATGGCTGAACGGTACAGCATTTCACCGGAGAGCGTCGCTCTGAGCTGCGATATCACCGTATTTTACGGCACCGAAGACGTTCTCATGCAGGGCGTGGATATGCAGAGCTGGCAGCGCTTCACCTCGGGAAGCTGCCGCGTGATACCGTACTCCGGAGGACATTTCTACTACGATAAGCATAAGCCTGAGGTATGCTCTGTGATCGCCTCAGTGCTTGAACTATAAGCAGAAGTATAACCGCCGGCTTTGAGTGATCGGCGGTTATTTCTTATTATACAAATTTTATTTTGCAAAAAAGAGTGAGAGTTTTCAGCTTCTCATACGTCAAATTATCAAAGGAGGTGTGCAGATGGGCAACGTCGATAACAGTGCGGAGGCTTACCGCCGCTACCTCGACGGCGATGACAGCGCTCTCGCCGACATGATACGCGAAAACCAGGAAGGCCTCCTGCTCTACCTCAGGAGCTTCACTGGCAGTCTCTCCGTCGCTGAAGAAATGATGGAGGAGGCATTTTTCCGCATTGCCGTCAAAAAGCCAGCTTTTTCGGGTAGAAGCTCCTTCAGGACATGGCTCTACACCATCGCCCGAAATGCTGCTGTTGACTATCAGCGCAAGCATAAGCACACCGTCCCGCTGAGCGATACCGAGATCGCCGACGAGCGTTCCCTTGAACGCGAACACCTCCGTGAGGAGCAGAAGATCGAGCTCCACCGTGCTATGGACAAGCTCACCCCTGATTACCGTCAGGTGCTCTACCTCTCCTTCTTTGAGGAGCTCAGCAACGATGAAACTGCACAGATAATGCACAAAAGCCGCCGCCAGATAGAAAATCTGATCTACCGAGCAAAGGCTTCTCTCAGATCTGTGCTTGAAAAGGAGGGATTTGAGTATGAGATCATATAAAGAGATCGCCGATGCGGTCCTCCGCCGCCGCGACGAGTACCTTGAAAAGAAGCGCCGGAAACGTATCGTTTTTATCCGGAGAGCTGCTGCTGCCGGTTCACTTGCGGCAGTCATCCTTCTCGGCTTCGGTCTCTGGAACAACGATGCTATACGCACAGCTTTCCGCCAGGGAAGCGGTCAGTTCAGCGGCAGCGACCTGATTGCTGAGGTGCCCACAGAAACTTCCGCCGAAGCTGCTTCCTCCGCAAGTACGACCACTGTCACGACCACGGCTGAAGCGATTGCAACCGATATCTCGCAGACAACAGCTCTGACCCAGACTCTCCCTCCTGCTATTTCCACCGTGATGACTGCACAGACGACCTCATACTCAACTGCCTTGACCTCAACGACTGCCGCGTCAGCCACGACCGACAAGACCACAACTCCTGCCGTAACGACCTCACATTCTGTCACCACCACTGACCATGTTACTACCGAAGCTGCTCAGACCGACATAAGAACTACAGCCACCACTACTGTGACCTACAAGCCCCTCACATCTACAACGACCACCGCGCGGACTACTACCACTACCCGTCCAATCTTATCTACTACAACGTCTACTGCCATTACATCCACGATAACTGCAACTACTACCTCTGTTTTTACAGCCCAGCCCTCGCACACCACTACTTCCATAATTACAACAGGATTTTCTCCGGGATACTCTCCGCTTGAGGCATATATTGAATATACCGACCGTAACGGCATCGTCTATGTAATTTTGCCTTTGTACGGTCCGGAACCTGACCAGGATACAAAATTCATATGCTCCGATACGATATACGGCGTTGACCCAGACGGAAACAGAGTTTCGACCACTGTATATGTTTTCACTTCTCCCGAATATCCGCGGGACGATTACCTGCTCCTGTTCTTCAGCGAATTTGAGGACTGGAAGATGTATATCTATCAAAGGCGTGATAATTAATGTGTCCTCAATAACCGCCTTACGGCGGTTATTGCCCTGAACTTTGTTCAGGGAGCGCAAATTCTTTATAAAATATGGAATTTGCGCATCACATTTCTTTATGTCATGCTCATTTTGCCCTGTCGGGCAAAAC
>ODAI010549062.1_pt1 | contig 19589 bp, 13 predicted proteins | sample 1539321 | NCBI WGS metagenome assembly ODAI01 (sample SAMN02144231, study PRJEB22623) | gut metagenome | biome: sheep rumen | host: Ovis aries | place: New Zealand
CATATTACTATCACCCGCGTACGGCGTGCCGGTATTGAACTGTTAGCTACACCGGATCTGCGTCTGCAGTTAGGCGACCGTCTGACCGTAGTGGGCGAGAAGGAGGCAGTGGAGCGTATTGCCAAGGCCTTTGGTAACTCGGCGAAGAAACTGGATGAACCTAACCTGGCGCCCCTCTTCTTCGGTATACTTTTGGGTGTGGCGCTGGGCTCGATCCCGTTTGCACTGCCCGGTCTGTCACAGCCGTTCAAACTCGGTATAGCCGGCGGTTCGCTGATTATCGCGATACTCATGGGAGCGTTTGGTACCAAGTGGCACATCGTCACTTATACCACCACTTCGGCGAACCTCATGATCCGCGAGATCGGTATATCGCTCTTCCTGGCTGCCGTTGGTTTTGGCGCCGGTAAGACTTTTATCCCGACCCTTGTCGGCGGTGGTTATGTATGGATCGGGTACGGTGTGATTATCACGCTCCTGCCACTCATCCTCATCGGTATAGTAGGTCGCAAATGGCTGAAACTCGACTATTTTACCTTAATGGGTCTGATAGCCGGCTCGACAACCGATCCGCCTGCATTGGCTTATGCCACCTCGCAGAGTTCGTCTAACGACCGCGCCGCAGTGGCTTATTCGACGGTTTATCCGTTGACTATGTTCCTACGCGTATTGACGGGACAGTTGATGATCTTACTATTCTTATGACGAGTACGAACAAAGACATATTACGCCTGGCGATACCCAGTATTTTAGCCAATATAACGATCCCTCTGGTAGGTATCGTGGATACAGCTATTGTGGGACATCTGAGTGACGCCGCCGCTATCGGCGGTATCGCTATCGGTACTATGCTCTTTGATCTGCTGTACTGGAATTTCGGTTTCTTGCGCGTAGGTACAAGCGGTTTGACCGCCCAAGCCTATGGCGCAGGACAACCGGATGAGTGCCGCAAGATATTGACAAGAAGTATCTTTGTGGCCTTATGCGCCGCTCTCTGCATCTGGGCTATCCAGTGGTTCTTCGTGACGGCTGTGTTAGCCGTCGTACCTTGCTCGGCAGAGGTAGCATCCATTGCGCGGCGGTATTTCTATGTGCGTATCTGGGCAGCACCGGCTACGCTCTGTCTCTTTACTTTCAAGGGTTGGTTCATCGGCATGCAGGATACGAAAAGTCCGATGGCGGTGGATATTCTGGTCAATGTAGTAAACATGGCTGCGAGTTATGTGCTCGCGGTCTATACGCCGCTCGGCGTAACAGGTGTAGCGTGGGGAACGCTGATTGCCCAATATACGGGGCTTATCCTTGCGCTCGCAATCTTCTTTATCCGCTATCCGGAAATGAGTGTTCTCCGTCACCCGGAGGAACTCAAGGCTACGCTCCATTGGACGGAGATGAAGCGGATGATGGTACTCAATAGCAATCTCTTTATCCGCTCGCTCTGTTTCATGGTGGTATATGTGGGTTATACCTCGCTCGCGAGCCTTTACGGCGATACAGAGCTGGCGGTAAGCAGCATATTAATGAAATTATTTATGTTCTTCTCTTTCTTTGTGGACGGGTTTGCCTATGCCGGCGAGGCGCTGGTAGGCAAAGAGTTTGGGCGGCGAGAAGAAACAGAGGCTTGGCGGACGAGCCTCAATACGGTAGTCCGCGCGCTCTTTTACTGGGCGTTAGGTGTAGGGCTGGTCTTTACGGCTATCTACGCCCTCTGGGGCAGGGGTAGTATAGAACTGCTCACAAGTGATCAGGAGGTGATAAATGCCTCCATGAAATATATCGGTTGGCTTATAGCCATGCCGATTGTCAGTACATTGGCATTTATGTGGGATGGTGTTTTTATCGGGGCAACGGCAGGCGTACAGATTCGCAATTCGATGATTTGGGCGGCAATCGGTTTTATGGCAGGGTATGCAGTTACGTATCGGTTTGTAGGTCCGCAAGCATTATATATAGGTTATTTCGCGCACCTGATAGCGCGAGCTGTGTATTTATCGTTGAAATGGAAAAAAACGTGTATCAACCATGCATATTAAATCATTGATATTAGGGTTGGCAGCATTGCTGCTATCATCGTGTGTGGCGCGCACCGGAGAAAACCAGGAGCAGGCTTCCATGCGCGTCAAAACGATGGTAATAACTCCGCAAGCAGCCCTCTCCACCTCGCGTTATGTAGGTACGATAGAGCCAATCCATGAGACGCCGCTGGCGCTGCAAACAACCGGAAGGATCGTATCTGTGGACGTGAAGAATGGAGACCATGTGCGCAAAGGGCAGGCGATCCTATCTGTCGATAATACCCAAGCGCTGAACGCGCTGAAAGGTGCAGAGGCTGCGTATGTCCACGCAAAAGACGGTCATACTCGCGCGTCCAGAGTCCACCAAAAGGGAGTTGTCTCTGACCAGAAGATGGTAGAGATAGAATCTCAGTATGCTCAGGCCAAATCGCTTTATGAGGCAGCCAAACAACAACTTAAAGAATGTACTCTGATAGCTCCTTGCGATGGTATAATTAGCGGTTTGGAGACAGAGAAAGGACAGACCGTCATACCCGGTACACAATTGTGCTCTATCCTCGATGTATCGGGTTTCTGCGTGCGCTTCACCGTACCGGAAGGAGAAATTAACGGTATAACGGATGAGGGGATGAAAGGTATCGTGGAATGCGCGGCAGTAGGGGCAAACTTCCCGATTCATATCACGGAGAAGAGCGCGTCCGCCAATCCGGTAACACATACCTATACCGTGGTGGCGACTATAGACGGAGGAACAGATGTATTGCGATCCGGTATGGTGGCTAAAGTGCAAATACAACCGCAGCAACCCTCCGCTGACGAACGTATCGTCATACCGGCAAAATGTGTGCTGCTCAAGCCGGAGGGACACACAATATGGGTGGTAGAGAAGGGCAGAGCTGTCCGCCGGATAATCACCGTTGAAGGCTATCAGGCCGATGGCGTACGTGTGCTCTCCGGGCTGCAAACAGGCGATACCCTTATCACAGAGGGATACCAGAAACTATATAACAACTGCATTATTGAAAACGAGTAAGCACATAGAATCGGCGATGAAACATCATGGGCTCGTGATGGCACTCTTCATGGGCTTAATGGTCTTCGGAATCTGGTCCTTGCCTAAGATGAACAAGGATGAGTTTCCGCAGTTCACAATCCGCCAAGGTCTGGTCGTTTCGCTCTATCCCGGTGCGACGGCTGAAGAGGTGGAGCAGCAGGTCGCTATTCCTCTGGAGGATTATATCAATTCCTTTGAGACGGTTGATAAACCGCGTACCTTCAGCGAGAGCCATGACGGTATAGCCTATGTCTATGTAATGCTGCGAGACGATGTCAGTGACGATGCCGCGTCATGGACGAAGATCCGCGCAGGACTGCCGGTTTTGCAGAAAACGAAAATGCCGGCAGGCGTACTTCAGACGGTACTGATTGATGATTTTGGAAATACTTCCTCTCTGCTTATTGCGATTGAGAGTGACGAGCGCAGCCCGCGCGAGTTAGAGGAATACGCGAACCGGATATGTAGCCATCTCCGTACAATTCCCGAGATGGGCAAACTGCGTATAATGGGTCAGCAGACCGAAGAGATCGCAATTACAATTGACGCTGAAAACCTATCCAAGTACGGTATTAACCCCACGGCTCTGCAGGCGCAGTTTGCACTGCAAGGACTCCGTACCATAGGAGGTGAAAATGATGCTCAAGGTCCGTTACGGGTTGTTATTCCATATCAATCGGAGTATGAAATGCAGGAGCAGATTGTATGGTCAGACGCACTTACCGGAGCAGTTATCCGGCTCAAAGATATAGCAACTATAAGCCGCCGCTATCAGGCACCGAAGCAATACGTAGAGTACAACGGCAAGGCGTGTCTCATCCTCAATATGGAGATGGTACCGGGGAATAACATAGTGGCGTTTGGTCAGGAGGTGGATCGGCAACTTGCCAAAGGAGCAGCTCTCCTGCCGCCGGATATACACTTTCATCGGATCACGGATCAACCCAAAGTGGTAGATGACTCCGTACTATCCTTCCTGAGAGATATATTGATATCCATCATCGTAGTAATCGCCGTAATGCTTATTCTCTTCCCGCTCCGCACGGCTTTGGTTGCCTCTACGGGTGTTCCTATCTGTACCGCGATATGCATCGGACTGATGTATCTCACCGGGATTGAATTGAATACCGTGACGCTGGCGGCTCTGATCTTTGTGTTAGGAATGATTGTCGATGACTCGGTTATTGTCATTGATGGCTATACGAACCTTTTGGACCGCCGTCATTCCCGCTGGTATTCAGCGGTAGTAAGCACGAGCCAGCTGTTTGTGCCTATGTCGCTTGCTACCATGGCAATCTCGGGTATGTTCTTCCCGATGACACGAATCATTACCGGTCCGCTGGGTGAGTTTGTACAGCTTTTCCCGTGGGCGGTACTGTTTGCGTTAGTGGCGAGTATATTCTATGCAACATGGATTACTCCGTTCCTTGCTTTCCGGTTTATAAAGGAGCGCAGAGCCGATGAACTCAATCTCGTAGAACGGATACAGAATAAATTCTTTACATGGTTGCAAGACGGCTATAAGCGTCTATTGGCGGCTTGTTTTAATCATCCGGTCATTGTTTATTGCCTGATAGGCGCAACAACGATAGTAGGACTGGCTTTGCTTTTAGGTCCGCTCAATCTCCAGTTGTTACCTAAAGCCGAGCGCGAGTTCTTCGCTGTAGAGATCCATGTGCGTGAAGGTGCTCATTTGGAGGAGACCGCTTTGGTGGCGGACTCGTTATCCAAGATACTACGAGCAGACGAGAGGGTGGTCTCCGTAACATCGTTCATAGGTCAGTCTTCACCGCGTTTCCATGCAACTTACACGCCCCAGCCCCCGGCATCCAATTATGCCCAACTCATCGTCAATACCGCTTCCAGTAAAGCGACGAGCCAACTGCTGAAAGAATACAGCGGACGGTACGAGAACTATTTCCCGAATGCCTATGCCCGTTTCAAACAATTGGACTATCAGGCGGCAAAGAACCCGCTGGAGGTTCGTTTACAAGGTGAACGATGGGATGATTTAGCGCCCTATGCGGATAGTATACTGCAATATATGGTGCAGCAGCCCGAGTTGCAATGGGTGCATAGCAATTATGATAATACAACATCGTCCACGCGTGTAGTGCTCAAGCCGGATGAGGCAACCCGACTGGGTATTACTCAGACACAGCTCTCTCTCTACCTCCGTCAGGCATCGCAGGGTACTACCATCACCACGCTTTATGAGGGTAGTTATGGCGTACCTGTAGTACTCTATACCGCCGGTGTAGAAACTATGGATGCAACCTCGCTTGGTGCGCTGCCTATCCCAACAGCTATTCCCGGCGTATGGGTGCCGCTTCGCCAAGTGGCGGACATAGAGCCGGGATGGCACCATACTTACCTGGAACATAGGAATGCCGTTAAGACAATCACTATTGGTGCCGACCTCCGCGGAACGACCAGTCAGGTATCTGCACAACAGAAAGTGAAGGCGTGGATTGAAACGCACATTACGGATTTGCCTGCCGGCGTAAGTATTAAGTATGGCGGCTTGACAGAAATCAATGACATGCTCATTCCGCAGATTCTATGGTCCGTGGTCGCAGCGTTGGCCGTGATGCTGGTTTTGTTATTGTACCATTTCGGAAAGGTAGGTTTGGCTTTTCTCACGCTTTCCAGCGCTGTGTTGTGTCTTTTCGGTGCAATGAGCGGGTTGGCAATTTTCGGGCTGGATATATCCATCACTGCTGTCCTGGGTATAGTCAGTCTTATCGGCATAATAGTGCGCAATGCGATTATGATGTACGAGTATGCGGAAGACAGCCGCAAATACAAACATATGACATACCGCGAGGCAGCTTTCCAAGCGGGCTTACGGCGAATGAGGCCTGTTTTCCTCCCCTCCGCGACAACTGCCCTTGGCGTCCTGCCGATGATCATTGCAGCTACAAGTCTCTGGATGCCAATGGGTGTGGTGATTTGTTTTGGTACTATATTGACGCTTCCGCTGACGGTTACTTGTCTGCCTGTTATTTATTGGAAAGTATATGCGCATAAAGATACGGAGCAACAATGAGAGTAGCGGTATATGATCATATGGAGGAGTGCACGGAGGAGGTCGTGCAACGGATGCTTCCTCTTGTCACAGAGCAGCGGCGCGAGCAAGCTCTCAAATACAAACATACGCATGGACGGTTTAGTTGTCTCAAGAGTTGGTTGATGCTACAGAAGATGGTCGGGATAAGCACAAAAGATGCACAAAATACAGATAAAACTCCGATTTGGTGTCGGAATTTTGAATACAACGAGCATGGCAAACCTTTCCTGCCGGACGGACCGTATTTTTCGATCTCTCATTGCAAAGAAGGAATAGCCGTAGCAGTAGATGATGAACCGATAGGAATAGATATCGAGGGCATACGGCGGGTAGATCAGGAACTTGTCGCGCGCGTAATGAATAAGGATGAACAAGCGCTTATAAGTTCCGCAAAAGAGCCCGAACGGATGTTCACCCGCCTCTGGACACAGAAAGAGGCAATCGTCAAAGCTCAAGGAGTAGGGATTTTCTCCTTTGAGCAACTACAGACGGTATTGGTTGATCCGTCTTATGCGGTAAAGACCGTAGAAAAAGATAAATATATATACAGCATAGCATATGGAAAATTACATTGTATCGGCGCGAAAGTACCGTCCACAGACCTTTGAGTCGGTTGTAGGACAAGAGGCACTCACGCAAACCCTACAGAACGCAATCCGCCAGAATCATCTGGCACATGCGTATCTGTTCTGCGGCCCGCGAGGGGTGGGCAAGACAACCTGCGCTCGTATCTTCGCAAAGACAATCAACTGTCTTAATCCGCAAAACGGGTATGACGCATGCAACGAGTGCGAGTCGTGTAAGGCATTCAATGAGCAGCGATCATTTAATATACACGAATTAGACGCGGCCTCCAATAACTCGGTAGAGGATATCCGTGCGCTTATCGACCAAGTGCGTATTCCGCCACAGATTGGTAAGTACTCCGTTTATATTATCGATGAGGTACATATGCTCTCTGCCGGTGCATTCAACGCCTTACTGAAGACCCTCGAGGAACCGCCTTCATACGCGATTTTCATCCTGGCTACGACGGAGAAACATAAAGTCATCCCGACAATTCTTAGTCGTTGCCAAGTTTATGATCTGAACCGTATAACGGTACAGGATACGATTGCTTATCTCCAAAAAGTGGCGAAAAACGAAGGGATTACCGTCTCTGAGGAAGCGCTTAATGTGGTGGCTCAAAAAGCAGATGGCGGAATGCGTGACGCACTCTCGATCTTTGACCAACTCGTGGCTTTCTGTGGGAATACGATCACATATGAGCAAACAATCGCTGTGCTCAATGTATTGAACACGGACTACTATTTCTCGATGGTGGAAAATGCCTTGCGCCACGATGTTTCTGCTGCGATGTTGCTCCTAAACGAGGTGCTCAATCATGGATTCGATGCCGGTCATTTTGTAACGGGTCTGGCACAACATCTACGGGATGTACTGGTATCTAAAGATGCGCAAACACTGCCGTTATTAGAGACCAGCGAGGCTATCCGTACCCGTTACGGTCAACAGGCGCAGTTATGCTCGCCAATATGGATATACCAGGCCCTTGATGTTCTCAACACCTGCGACATCAACTACCGCACGGCGCGAAACAAACGTCTGACGGTAGAGTTGGCGCTTATCAAGATGTGTCAACTTGGCGTGCAAGCTGCTGTTCAGCAGACGGTGGCACCAAAGCCTGCGCCCGTTGCTAAACCCACGCCTGTCGCAAGTGCCCCTAGTGCTCCTAGCACTCCTAGTACTCCTAGTACTCCTAGTACTCCTAGTACTCCTAGTACTCCTAGTACTCCTAGTACTCCTAGTACTCCTAGTACTCCTAGTACTGCAGCCATGCCTAAAATACCGAAGGTTTCTCTCGGCTTCGGACTAAAGAAACAGGAGAAACAAGCAGAAACAGCGCCGGCACAGCCTATTGCCCAGGAGGAGCAGAACCGCCCTTTTACGGATGACCAACTCAGAGACGCGTGGGTTGGTCTAGCGGCTACCTACAATGAGGAACTGCGTCTAAAACAGTTGATCGAAACCTATATGCCCAAGCGCATAAATGAGACCACGGCGGAAATACAGATGCCAAATCCATGGCAGCTTCAGGAAATGAAAAAGGCCCTTCCAATCCTTATTCAGAAGCTCCATACTACACTCAGAAACTCTGCTCTGCAGATAAACCTCGTACAGGCAGAGTTCAGCCAGGAACAAATGGCATTTACTGCCGAGGAGAAGTTTGCCATTATGGCGGATCAGAACCCTGTGCTCAATGAGCTAAAAGAGAAACTTGATTTGCAAATTGACTAAAAAAACATAGAGCGGAATACTAATGGCTGATCTTTTAAAATATTTGCCTACAACCCGAAAGGAGATGGAATTACGCGGCTGGAGTGAAGTGGACATAGTCTTCTTCACGGGCGATGCGTATATAGACCATCCCTCTTTTGGCGCAGCCGTATTAGGCCGTGTGCTTGAGGCGGCAGGCTATAAAGTAGCTATTGTCCCACAGCCGGATTGGCATGGAGATTATCGTGACTTTAAGAAATTCGGTCGTCCTAAGCTCTATTTTGCGGTATCTGCAGGTTCGATGGATTCGATGGTAAACCATTATACAGCGGCCAAACGCAAACGCTCTGATGACGCTTATACGCCGGAAGGAAAGGCAGGAGCGCGTCCTGATTATTGTACGATCACGTATTGTCGTATCCTAAAAGGACTTTACCCCGACGTCCCGATCGTTATCGGAGGAATTGAGGCGTCTATGCGAAGGTTGACTCATTATGATTACTGGCAGAACAAATTAATGCCTTCTATTCTGGTAGATAGTGGAGCAGACCTCTTAGTCTATGGAATGGGAGAACAGGCAATGACGGAGATCGCGGATAAAATTATAAATGAAAAATCAAAAATTAATAATGGATTGCCACATGACGTTCCCCAGACGGCATTCCTGACGACAGACAAGCGGGAGATCCCTGCTGGCGCAATCATGCTCGCGAGCCATGAAGAAGCTATGCGCGATAAACGGGCACATGCAGAGAATTTCCGACTCATGGAGATTGAGTCCAATAAGATAAACCAGACGACATTAGTACAGCCGGTGGGCAATAGGTTTGTTGTGGTTAATCCCTCTTTCCCGCCTATCACTACCGAGCAATTGGATGCTATTTATGACCTCCCATATCAATATACTCCGCATCCTAAGTACAAGGATAAAAGGATTCCCGCATATGAGATGATCAAATGGTCTGTTTGCATGCATCGCGGTTGTTTCGGAGGCTGTTCTTTTTGTACAATCAGTGCCCATCAAGGGAAGCAGATTATATCGCGATCAAAAGCTTCTATCCTTCGCCAGATAGAGAGATTGAGTCAACAACCGGATTGGCATGGCGTCATATCGGACCTCGGTGGACCGTCTGCAAATATGTATCAGATGCACGGAAAGGACATATCCATCTGTGAGAAATGTGCGCGGCCGTCCTGTCTTCAACCCGCAATCTGTAAGAATCTCAACTGCGATTTCGCCCCACTGATTGATATCTACCGTACCGTGGATAAACTGCCGTACGTAAAACATGCATTCGTTGGATCGGGTATAAGGTACGACCTTATGAGTGAGGAATATGCTCGTCAACTCATCACAAGGCATGTATCCGGACGTCTCAAGGTGGCGCCTGAGCACTCGTCCGATTCCGTGCTGCATGTCATGCGTAAACCATCTTGGGGAAGCTATTTGCGTTTCAGAGAACTTTTTATGCGGATCAATAAGGAAGCAGGACTTAACCAGCAACTCATTCCGTATTTTATTTCATCGCACCCGGGCTGCACGAAGCAGGATATGCGCCTTTTAGCTGAAGAGACCAAGAAAATGCGCTATCATCCTGAGCAGGTTCAGGATTTTACCCCGACACCAATGACCCTGTCGACCACGATGTTTTATACAGGCATCAATCCTTATACGCGCAAACCTATTTATGTCGCGCGAACACCCGAAGAGAAAAAACAACAGAACCAGTACTTTTTCTGGTATAAAAATAATAAATAATATATGTCTAAGAAATACCGCATCAATCCAGAAACCCTGCAATTAGAACGTATAGAGCATGGATTTCGTTATTGGCTACGCCGATCCGGAGGATATATCATCGGAGGTATCTGTCTGGGAGTAATATTTTTCTACACTTTCCTATATTTCTTCCCCTCACCACGTGAGGCCTCTCTTATGCAATATAATCGCAACCTTCAGGCACAGCTGAATGTAATGGAGAAACAAGTAGACCAGATGCAGATTGTCATGTCCGACCTGTCACAGAGAGATGACAACCTCTATCGGGCTATGTTAGGTGCCGAACCTATTCCTTTGTCCGTCCGGCTTGGTACTACACAACAGATATCCTATTACGATTCCCTAGCAAGAATGACCAATACTCAACTTGCATCGGATATACAGCGGAAGGTAGATATTCTAGAGAAAGAACTCTATGTTCAGGCACGCTCATATGACGAGATTGTTGATCTGGCTAAGAATCAAGAACTTCGCATGGAGAATATACCGGCTATCCAACCAGTTCTCAACAAGGATCTCAAACGTATGGCATCCGGCTACGGATGGCGTGTGGATCCGGTTTATCATATCCGTCGTTTCCATGAGGGAATGGACTTTTCCGCACCAGTTGGTACTGATATATTTGCCACAGGAAACGGAACTGTTACCTATTCCGGCTGGCGCCAAGGATATGGAGAAACCATCGAGATAAACCATGGCTTTGGCTATGCTACACGGTATGCCCATTGCTCCAAACGGCTCGTGAGAGTAGGGCAGAAGGTTAAGCGAGGGGATATAATTGCTCGCGTCGGTAATACTGGAAAATCTACAGGACCGCACCTCCATTACGAGGTTCATTACCAAGATCGGCCGATTGATCCCCGTAACTACTATTTTTACGATTTATCACCTGAAGATTACGATAAGATGGTACAATTATCTTCCAATATGGGGAATATGATGGATTAAAAAATCGCGGCTCAACCGAGTCGCGATATTTTTTCTAATGCCTTTTCGTCAAGTATCTTGATATGTCTCCCATCGATTCCAATCAGACCTTCTTGAGAGAACTGGCTGAGTGTGCGAATTGCATTGCTTGTTGTCATGTTGCTCATGTTCGCCAGATCTTCTCTCGGTAAGAGCATGGCTAAAGTATTTCCGTCTTCCTCATAACCATAGTTCTTGATAAGCAACAGAAGTGACTCTGCCAAACGTCCTCGAATATGTTTCTGTGTTAGGTTTACGGTCTGAATCTCCGAAAACGCCAAGTCCTTGGCCATCATTAACATCACTTGATAGCAGAGAGCTCCATTGGCTTGAATTAGTGTGTTGAAATGCTCGCGATCAAGACGATATACGATACACGTCTCTACTGCGCTCGCACTGGAGTTATACGGCTCATTGACAGTACATGCGCGATAACCAAAGATATCGTAAGGTTTCAACAGACGAATAATCTGCTGCCGTTGACCAATACCTTCTTTATATATGCGCACTTTGCCTTTTATCAGCATCCATACGTACTGTGATTCATCACCGTCTTGATGGATGATATCGTTTTTAGCGTAATGAATTAACTCCGCATGTTCTGCCAGCGTTTTCTTCTGCTCATCTGTCAGCGTATTCCACAATGGATTTACATCCCACATCGGCGCAAATGACTCTTCAACTTTTTTCATGCTGCAAATTTACTACATTTTTTTGAAATGTACAAATGTTAATATGTTTTTTACACATTTTTAGTCATTTAATCAACATCGCATGGTTAATTATGCAAGTCTTTTAGTGTATATCTAGACAATATAAAGAATTTATCCCTCGGAAAGTAGTACATTTTTCTTGAAATATTAAAAATTATTTGCACATATAATATTTTTTTTGTAACTTTGCGGCGAAAATTAAAACACCAAAATACTAATATCTAAAAAACACAATTCTATGAGTGATGTTACAATGTTGATGTACGTCGTTCTGGCGGCATCGGTTTTAGCGCTCGGTTTTGCGTACTATTTCTACCGCTCCATGTTGCGGAAGGAGGAAGGTACGGAGCTGATGAAGAAGATTGCCTCGCATGTGCGTAAGGGTGCGATGGCTTATCTCAAGCAGCAGTACAAGGTTGTGACTATCGTCTTTGTAGTGCTAGCCCTTATCTTTGCGATAATGGCTTATTTCAATCTACAGAACGGAATCGTTTGGTTTGCGTTCTTGACTGGCGGTTTCTTCTCGGGACTGGCGGGTTTCTTCGGCATGAAGACCGCCACTTATGCCTCCGCCCGTACGGCTAATGCGGCGCGTCAGAGTCTTAATGCTGGTCTGCAGGTTGCTTTCCGTAGCGGCGCCGTGATGGGTCTGACTGTAGTGGGTCTGGCGTTATTGGATATCGCAGGCTGGTTTTTGATTTTACAGAAGACGGGTCTGCTCGCTCTCGTTGGCGCAGATGCGGACCTGATTACTATTACGACGACGATGCTGACCTTTGGAATGGGTGCATCGACGCAGGCACTCTTTGCTCGCGTAGGCGGCGGAATCTATACGAAGGCAGCGGATGTCGGTGCTGACCTCGTAGGCAAGACGGAGTATAACATTCCTGAGGATGATCCGCGCAACCCGGCTACCATCGCTGATAACGTAGGCGATAATGTCGGTGATGTAGCTGGTATGGGTGCCGACCTATATGAGAGTTATGCGGGCTCAATCCTCGCCACGATGGCGTTAGGCGCTTCGGCTTTTGCTGGCGCAGCTGTAGAGGGTATGCAAATCAAAGCGGTTCTTGCTCCATCGCTCATTGCGGCTTGCGGCGTGCTGCTCTCGATTATCGGTATTTACCTTGTTAAAACGAAAGAAGGCGCTGGTATGAAAGAGTTGCTGCGTGCATTAAGTATCGGTACGAATACGGCTGCCGTTTTGATTGCAGCTGCTACTTTCGGTATCTTTGCATGGTTGTTCGGAACGGAGACAAGTCAGTGGTGGCAAGTGAGTTTGTCTGTCGTAGTAGGTCTGTTAGCGGGCGTGATTATCGGTCAGAGCACCGAGTATTACACCTCGCAGAGCTACAAGCCGACGCAGAAAGTGAGCGAGAGCAGTCAGACCGGCCCTGCCACTGTGATCATTAGCGGTTTGGGGTTAGGAATGCTATCTACGGCGGTCCCGGTGATCACTGTAGGTGTTGCAATCATTCTGGCGTACCTCTGCGCTAACGGGTTCCATGTCGAGTTCAGCGCCGCTAACCTGAGCATGGGTCTGTACGGCATCGGTATTGCTGCCGTGGGTATGCTCTCTACACTCGGAATTACTCTTGCCACGGATGCCTATGGCCCGATTGCCGATAACGCAGGTGGTAATGCAGAAATGTCGGGACTGCCGGCAGAGGTTCGTCAGCGTACTGATGCGCTGGACGCTTTGGGTAACACGACCGCAGCTACCGGTAAGGGGTTTGCCATCGGTAGTGCTGCGCTGACGGCTCTCGCCCTGCTCGCATCCTATGTAGAGGAGATCAAGATAGCGCTTATTCGTACGGGCGAAGCGTTGCCGAACGGGGTAGAGGCCACCAAAGCAACCCTGGTAGATTTCATGGATGCATATAATGTAAATCTGATGAACCCGATTGTATTGGTCGGTATCTTCATCGGCTCTATGATGGCGTTCCTGTTCTGCGGTCTGACGATGAACGCAGTAGGCCGCGCGGCGCAGAAGATGGTAGAGGAGGTGAGACGACAGTTCCAGACGATCAAAGGTATCTTGGAAGGCAAGGCGGATCCTGACTATGCACGGTGTGTTGCTATCTCCACTAAGGGTGCTCAGCATGAGATGCTCCTGCCGTCCATTTTAGCGATTATTGTACCTATCATTACGGGGCTTGTCCTCGGTGTAGCCGGTGTGTTAGGTCTGCTTATCGGTGGCCTGGCTACGGGCTTTGTACTCGCCGTGTTCATGGCGAACGCCGGCGGCGCGTGGGATAACGCAAAGAAATACGTAGAGGAAGGTCATTTCGGCGGAAAGGGCTCCGATTGCCATAAAGCAACTGTAGTCGGCGACACCGTAGGTGACCCGTTCAAAGATACATCGGGACCGAGTCTGAATATTCTGATCAAACTAATGTCGATGGTGAGTATTGTGATGGCGGGTTTGACCGTGACCTATCACTTGCTGTAATTCCTCAAGAAATCGGATAAATAGATGCGCCAGTTGCGCCAATAATGACCGCCTATCGTCTCTATGTAGCGATGGGCGGTTTCGTTTTTGACCATGCGTTTATGGAATCGTTTCCCGTTATTGTAGAACATGTCACTCTTACCGACGTAGATAGAGTAGTATGCCGAGTCCTGTGGCAGTTGCTCCTTATGTACGACGGGCGAGAAGAAACCGACTGCCTCGAAATAGCCGGGCATGGCATTAGCGGTATTAGCCGCCATACGCGCTCCATCTGACATCCCCGCAATCAAGTGCACTGAGGAGATACGATATGTAGTGTCTACGAACTGAATGAGTTCAACGAGCCCTTTCTCTATCTCGTGGTCATGGCAGAGCCTCGGGTAGTTGAAGACATTATTCCAGAGGGTGTGGTGGCTTGGACGATCCTCGTGTATGCCAATATTGACATCAGGCATGACGAGTATCATAGGTTCGCAAGCTCCTGCCGCGACAAGATTTTCCATTATATTAATGGCTCTTCCACGTTCGCTCCAAGAGCCCTCGTATCCGTTAATGCCGTGAATGAGGTACAGAACGGGGTATTTGTGGTCGGGATTGAGATCGTAACCGACGGGAAGATATATGTTGACGCGGCGACGGATATTCTCGCCGGTACTGAACCATGTAGTATGGATAACTTGTCCGGTCCTCTCCGGCGTCCTGTATAAATCTGCCCGCTCGGAGCCTCCAACATTGACCACCGACCATTTGTGCATCTTCTGCCACGCGGTATCGGGGTTGAAGGGATCGGGTTTGCGTTTGCCGTTGACGCGGAAACAGTAAGTGTATGTCTCCGGGCTGATTGGACGTGTAGTGGCATGGAAACAGCCATCGCTCTGTTTCTTCATCTTAATCCTTTTGGAATGATCCGTGTACCATGTACTGTCTTCGTTCGCATAAAGGAAATCCGCCTGCACGCTGACCCTCCTTGCTGCGCCGCAGTAACAGAAAGAGACTGTACTATCTTCATTAACCACCATCGTAGGGTAATCGCCGGAGATGTCAATCGGCTCCTCTGCAAGCGCAAAAGGCGCGCACAGAAAAAATACAATAAGTATGTATAAATGTTTTTTCATCCTCTAATTAATCCTCATAAACCAAACGAATATTATCACACCACACTATGTTCCCCGGACATCCGGTGAAGGCTTTCATGCTTCCGGCACCAATCAAAATGACGATATGTGTCGGTTCCAAATCAGCGCGAAATGCTTTTTCCTCCACAGGCACCATTTGCCCTCGTGTATTACGGGCATTGATAGGGTGGTCGGAAATGGAGCCGACGGGAGAATAATGAATAGGTACACGATGGTCGTTAACCCACGAAGGAGTGGTGCGGCTGATCATTTCATGTGCAGTAGCGACGCGATAGGCATATATATGTCCGTCCTCCTCCCATCGGTGCTGCAGGAGAACCGTAATCTGGCCTTTATCATGTCCTGGGACATTCTTGACGCGTGTGCCGGCATCGGCATGGACGACTTGTCCATTAGGCTGGATATAGGCTTTATAATCGAGTAGAAGTGCTTTAGGACGGCCTTTGAAAGGAATACCCATATCAATACCAGATACGGGGTCTGCTCCCTGTTTGAGCCCTACGGGGTCAACAAGTCTCCCTGTATATACAGAGCCGGCAGCAAGTGCTTTAAGATCAATACCGATAGCCGTGATGACCTCCAGTACATTCTCCAAGCGGCAGCACCATCCCTCTCCGCGTCTCTCTGGGGTAACGGAGAGAGAGACCTTCTCAATCCCTACGGCACGGGCATGCGCATTTGAACTTCCCCAAGGCGATTCAGGCGATGGAGTAAAGGGTTTATTGGACCGGATGGTATCGGTTGGACCAATCATATATAGAGCCTTTGTTTTACCACCGATGAGGGCAGATTCTTTGATATACCGTACTGTCCACGACTCGAAATCGCCGTACGGCACTGGTTCAATCCGCTCTTTGGCTTGTGCGCTGAGGGCGGAGAAGAAAAGTAAAAAGGCTATAATCTTATTCTTTACGTGTTGCTTTTTCATTGTCTTCAATCTCTTCTTTTAGCATATCTTCAAACTGAGTCACCGAGTTCTTCAGACTGTACCGTTTTGCGGACTGATAATAGAGTTCCTCCATATATTTTCGCTCGTTGGGATGGTCAAGCCAGTAATCCCACGCTCTGGCCAGATCTTTCGGATTCCCCGGCATGAAGAGGCTTCGTCCATCAAGTGCGAACTGCGGAGTTGCACTCGCAGAACTGTTCGCAATGACCGGTACCAGACCTGTTGCAAAAGCCTCAATACAGGAGATAGCCTCGCTTTCCATATCGGAGGCATGCACATAGACATCCACTTGACCTAAAAGATCGATCAATTCATTTTTACCCAGATAGACGAACATTGGCTCATGTTTCAGGGATTTGCCCATCTCAATATACTTGTCTTTCTCCGGTCCATTACCTGCAAATACAAGCTGTATATCATCCGCATATTTACTATATTGCACGGCGTTAATAATAACGTCCTGACGTTTCTCTTGGCTTAGACGACCAACCATCATTATCACTTTCTTTCCCTCAAACTCCGGTCGCTTAGCCGGTTTGCCATGGTCTATATAACTTTTTCCTGCAACGAGGAAATCATCCTGAATACCATTGCTAATAACATGCATCTTAGCCGTATAACCGCGCTCGATAACCATCTTGGCCATGAACTGCGAGGGGCAATGCACGTGCCTAAAACCGTTATACATATTCGATCGGAACTGCATGTAAAAGAGCTCGTTCACCCAACCCACTTTGCCTAAATAGACGGAGGAGGTCATATTCTCCGGCTGTATATGAAAGGCACCAGTACAGGGCTTTCCGATGCGCTTGGCGTACCGTTGCGCCGTTGTCTCCAGTGCAAAGGGTAGGAAACAATGTACTATATCAGACCAATCAACGGCTTTGCGAATGATATTAAGCGCTTCTTCGCCCCAGAATTTTGCGAAGTTGAAATCATGCTTATCCATTAACGGCTGGAAGAAAGGCATGTGGAAATCAGGCACATTAAATCGGTGCTCCCCAGGTTCTCCCGTTGTCAAAATCATCACTTCATGGCCACGGCTACGTAGCTCCGCTGCAAATCGTTGGGCAGAGATGCTTGTTCCGTTGTTGCTAGTGTCGTACGTGTCGATGACAAAAAGAATCTTCATGATATTTTCAAAATTTAGAGTGTTAATTACATGGTACCGACGGCCAGGCAAATTAGGCCGGTTAAAATGCCTATCATACATAGGAATTTCTTCCACGGGTCTTTCTCGTGCAGGAAAAGTAACCCGTAGCCGAAGCCGATCACAGTGCCGCCCCTACGGATGGTAGAAACAACCGCAATCATCGAGTCTGGATCCTGCAGCGCCAGCATGTATACATTATCGCTGATAACGAGGAAAATCGAGATGAGCGGTATGGCAATGAGTGCCCGTAAATCACGGCCTGCGCGGAGGGCAGGACGAGTATGATGGCGACGGTGATGGATATAACAAAAAGCAACCATCATCACAGCTTGGTAAAGCGTATAATAGACCTGAACGGCGTTGTGGTCGTACAGGCTCATGATATATTTGTCGTACAGTCCGGAACATGCGCCGATGAGGATTGCCATTGCCAATGCAATATAGTACTTTGTCTCCGGCGTGTGCAAGAGTTCTTTCGCATGCCCTGCAGGGCGGCTGAAGAAGGAGAAAACGAAAATAGAGCCAATAGCGAGAATGACACCTATCCATTGCCAACTATTAAGCCTCTCGCCGAAAATCAGCAGTGCGCCGATGAGTGTCCACATAGGCCTGGTAGCTTGCCACGGAGAGACGATGGAGATAGGTAAGTGCTTGAGCGCTACATAGGCGCAGATCCACGAACTGAGGACAATAGCTGATTTGAGAATTGTAAGCAAATGACCCTGCAAATCGAGTGTCGGTACATAGAACAGCGTACCGCTCATCATCTCCGGCATAATGCGCGAAAGGAGCAACGGAATAACCAAAATACCCGATGAAATCAGGATACTTGCGGTCAATACATCTACGACGGAGTTGTCGCGGAGGGCTACTTTCTTGCTGATATCATAGAAGCCCAAACATAGTGCCGATATAAATGCCAGAACGACCCACATTACTTGTATAAGAATCGTTTAATAGAGCGTTTCGGCGTGTGTTCAAAGGGTTTGTCCTGTACTTCGATATTCGAAACCTTACTATATGACGGGATAAGGTGATTGAGTTTCTCCAGATTTGCTTTCATGAGCGTCTGAATCTCCTCGATGGTCATTCGTTTTGTCAAGGTTTCATCGGGGAAAACAAGCGCAACCAACTTACCCTCACGCTCCACAATGAGCGATTCGCCTACTGCCTCTTGGTTATTGAGTTTATCTTCGATCTCTTCGGGATATATATTCTGTCCGGAAGCGCCGAGGAACATAGTCTTACAGCGCCCCTTGATATATATATTGTTCTTCTTGTCTAGTCGTCCGAGGTCGCCGGTACGAAGCCATCCGTCTTCGGTAAATGCAGCCTTAGTCGCCTCCTCGTTCTTGTAATAACCCATCATTACATTTTCGCCCTTGACGAGAATCTCACCTATGCCGGCTTCGTTGGGGGTGTCAATCTTGACTTCCATATTCGTCACCGGCACACCCCCCGTACGGGCTTTGAAGTATTTAGGCGGATTACCACCAATCAGCGGGCCGCATTCCGTCATACCATAACCGATGGATAGCGGGAAATGGATGTCCATTAGGCATTTCTCCACAATCGGGTTCATAGCAGCGCCACCACAGATGAAGTAGCGGAGTCTGCCGCCGAAAGCGTTTCTCAGACCGCTCCGGACGCGTTTCTTGAGCAGATCACCTATGCCCGGCACGTGCCAGAAGGTACGGATAGCCCATTTACTAAGCGTCGGGTCCAGATTTTTCTTGTAAATCTTCTCAATCACCAGCGGCACAGTCACCACGAGGTACGGCTGAACATCCTTCAGCGCCTTCAGCAGAATTGAAGGAGTGGGTGATTTGGTGAGGAAATAAATATGGGTACCGGAACTAAGCGGGTAGAGCAACTCGCATATTTGGCCGAACATATGTGCTAACGGGAGCATGGACACTAAACGCTGACCCGGATCCACCGGAAGCATTTTCATACCTACCTCCACGTTGTTAGAGAGCGATCTACCATTGAGCATCACACCCTTCGGGCTACCCGTGGAACCG
>ODAI013915394.1_pt1 | contig 19588 bp, 14 predicted proteins | sample 1539321 | NCBI WGS metagenome assembly ODAI01 (sample SAMN02144231, study PRJEB22623) | gut metagenome | biome: sheep rumen | host: Ovis aries | place: New Zealand
CCGGACACCCGCACCCTTTGGGCGTACTTACCTTTTGTATCCATATCCTGAAACGACCGTAGGGGACGGCGTCCTCGACGTCCCGCAAATAACGAAAACGTATGCCGCGTTACTATTCCGGGTGGCTCGGGCGCCGGGACGGCGCCCCTACATTCTGATTTCTGAATTCTGGCTTCTGACATCTGATTTGCGGGCGCACGGAATGCGCCCCTACGGTGGTTCAGGCAAGGTTTCAGATACACAAAAACGGCAGCCTTTTTCAGACTGCCGTTTATTTTTTTCATCAGGATTTGCTGCCCTTGAAGAGCTGTTTGATAATGAGTCCTGCACCGCCTGCTGTGAGACCGAACATAAAGATGAACTCATATGCGCTCGTTGTTTTCCAGTAAATATGCGTTGTCATAAAGACACTCGCCAGTATGATGACTATACCGACCGCAAGTACCGCCAGACCAATACCCTTTTTATCCATCATAAATACCATTCCGATGCCTATTATCGTCGGAAGAAGGACCATTCCGCTCGAGAGGTGGAACGAACCGATGTGGTAGGAGTAGAGTCCCCAGTTGCTTGTGACGTTGATATTCTGGAGTATCATATAGAGACCGGCTGCGAGCATAAGCAGTCCAATGAAGAACTGGAGAAGATCTCCGCTGTTATCTCTGCTGCCCGTACTTCTGCCTGTATAGTGAGTCTCAGTATTTACGCGGTGGCTCTTGAGCTCCTCGTAGATCTTTTCGAGTTCCTTATCGCCTGTGTTTTTTTCCATATCAATATCCTCCTTTAAACTGCTGCTGATAGACATTATATACTATATCCGTGAAAATGTCAATAGCCTGCCGCGATACGGAGTATATCACCGTACAGCTTTGCAGAGTCGCTTGCAAACCTGAAATTGTGGTCGCCGGGGTTCTGTATCTGCATAACGACTATGTATGAACCGTTTGCGCCGTAGTCGGAATAATCGGAGAATTCCGGCTTCTGATCCGAATTGTCGCTGTTGTTTCTAAGACAGCCGGTTATGTAGAGGTAGTCCCCTGCACCGACTTCCGCCGTACCTGTCTTGGCATACAGCGTATAGCCGTCCGGAACATATACGCCCAGCTTGTCAGCAACTCCCTTCATACCATCGAGCAATACCTGACGGCATTCCTCAGGGATAGTTCCGATGACGTCGTAAGCCTTGCTGCCCTCACCGGCTGAGGTCTTTCCGTCATTCGTGTCGGCATACTCCTTGACTGTGAACGGTCTGACCATATCACCGAAAACGGCTTCCCTGCCGAGAGCTGCAAGGTACAGCGGACAGGTCTTGACATATGACTGACCAAAAGCGCTTCGTCTCAGGTCGTCGTCGCAGTTTATCTCTATGTAATTCTCAAAAGGTCCGAAATCGCAGTCGATGTCGTAGTCCCTGCCGAAGTGGAAAATATCAGCGAGATCGGTAAGAACTTCCTCCGTGCCTATCTGCTGGAAAGCCTTTGCGAAGAAGACATTGCTCGAATTTACGATAGCTGAGGAGAGCGTTCTCTCAGCCATAGGGTAGGAGCCGCGGTTGGAGTCCCAGTCCCAGTTATGAATAGAGGTGCCGGAGTATTCCCAGTTTCCCTCGTCCGGAAGAGAAGTCACGCCGTGCTTTGCGGCAATGACTGCCGACATTATCTTGAAGCACGAGCCCGGGCTCGCATTCTGAAAGGCACGGTTAAGAAAAGCTCCGGACGGAAGCGTATCCGCATAGGAATGATCAGCGCGGTACATATCAGGATCATACGAGGGATAGGATACCTCCGACATCACAGAGCCGTCCGTCCTCATAACCACGACTGAGCCGACTATATTGCTGCTCTGCATATAATTGTATATCTGATCCTGAACAGCGGAGTCGAACGTGAGCCTTGCCGACTTTCCGACGTTTGGTTTTCCCTGAACAGGAGTCGGGTTCTTCTCGCGGAGCTGTTCATCAAGAACGCTGTCGAGTCCGCCGGACTCCCTGCTGAGTATATTTGCAAAGCTGATCTTGTGGTTCTGATCGTAGTACCTTGCCTCTGTATTGCCCTCGTACTCGCTGTAAACAAGAACGTTGCCGGCACAGTCACAGAGATCGCCCTTGACTATCGGCTGCGTGGTAGTGGTAGTTGTAGTCGTTGTAGGCTGGGTAGTCGTGGTGGTCTGAGTAACTGTTGTTGTAGTGGTAGTAGTCTCCGTGACAGCAGTCGTTTCGGTGTAGATGTGCTCGCTGCCTATAACGCCGGAGTTTTCACCTGCGTCAAGCCCTGTGAGACTGGTCTGGCTGCTGTTTTTCGTCACCTGTGTACACGAAAACAGCGATGCTGCCATAGCTGCCGCCGATAACACGGCAGTAATTCTTTTCAAATCTGATCCCATAATATCATTTCCGATCGTAAATTTCGGGTATTTCCCGTCAAGAACATTATACTATTTTTTCCATATTCCGTCAAATTAAAAATTGGTAACAGTTTTGAACGGCGTTTATATCCTGGAAAACAATGCAGGGAACGCCGCAGCTGTTAGCTGCGGCGTTCCCTACAGTTTTTGTTATAATTTCAATATTCACGGGACGTCGAGGACGCCGTCCCCTACAGTTTTATGTTACGTTTTGCGGATAACGGAAAAGGACCGCCCAAGGCGGTCCTTCCGCAGCGGCGCAAACGGAGCGCGTCACTGCTATAATATATGTTTCCTACTCCCTAACAACTTATTTCACTGTACCGTTTGTGAGTTTTCCGCCTGTATAGGCTGTAAGCGGTGCTTCTTCAATGAGGTCTGTGCCGTCGCTGAGAGTTCCGCCGGTGTAAAGGCTTACTGAACTGTCTGTGATGTTCTTGCTGACACTTCCGCTTGCAGAGAGGAACGAAACTATCACATTTCCTGACTTGTCTACGAATGAATAGCGTGTAGAAAGGTTTGTATTGCCGGCAGTCATTGTGATGTAATTGCCGCCTTTCTTATTTATTGAATATCCGCCTCCGTCGCCGCAGTCAAGGGGTTCCTGACCATTAGCGCAGTAGTAGCCGCCGTTTACATTGATATTTCCGTTCGAGTCAAAAGCGTCGTGGTCGCCGTTTGCGGAGTTTACAACTACGAGACCGCCGTTGAGGTTCATCGCACCTGTGAAGCTGCTGCTTCCCCAGCCGGGACGTCCGCCCTGACCGGGCTCGCTTCCTGAACTGTCGTTGCCGCCGGCTGCATTGTAGCCGTCATCGCCTGATACTATGTAGACCGTTCCGCTGTTCTGATTGATCGTTACTGCCTCTACGCCCTCATAGCACTTGGGAATGTAGATAACTACATCGTCAAAGGTATTTGCAGCAGTTTTTCCGATGCTGAGCGTTGTGTCGGAGTGCAGTCCGTCATCTGCGCTCTTCAGAACGAGGTTTCCGCCGTTTATCTGCATTTCGCCTGCGCAGTGAACGCAGTCATCGGAAGAGTCAACGGTAAGATTGCCGCCGTTGATAGTAACTGTACCGCCGCTCTTGTATGTAGTGCCGTCCGACTCATAGAGTCCGGCTGCCTTGATACCCTTTGCTGTATTTGTGGTCTTGTTGGCATTGCCGTCCATTCCGAAACCGCCGCCGCCACCGGGGAAACCGCCTCCGCCGCCCGGGAAGCCGCCTCCGTTGAAGCCGCCCTGCTGACCGCCTGACGATGATGAAGTGCCGCTGCCGGTGTACTCAGAGCCCTTGTAGACCTTGATGTTCACATCGCCGCCGTTCATAACGAAGGACTGCTCTGCCTGTATGCCGTCAGCACCGGCACTGTTCGCAGTATCAGCGTTGAGAGCCTCGCAGACGATGCTGACTGTACCGCCGTTAATTGTGACATTTCCGTATGTCTTGCCGTCAGCAGTCTCATCAGATGTGGACTTGATGCCGTCGCCATACTTTGTATTGACGTTCAGAACAAGACCTGAATTATCCGCAGGAGTTCCGTCAGACTTAACATCGTCGCCGATAACTACGGAGTCCTTGCCGCGGATACCGTCATCGACAGCGTTCACGGTGAGATTTCCGTTGTAGATCTTGATGTCGTTCTTGCAGACAACAGCGTCGTCCTGATTGCCGTTGATCGTAAGAGTACCGCTGCCCTTGAACTTTATATCATCACGGGCAAAGATAGCTCCCTCGACAGTATTGGTATTGCCGTCGCTGTCTGTGTAGGTCTGGGTGTGGGAGGTTCCGTCGGAAATAGCATTCACAGTCCCCTTCTTGGCAACTATCTGCACCTCATCGCCCACAGAGGCAACATATATAGGAGCAGTGGTGCTGTTTGAGAGATCAGCGCCGGACAGGTCGAGCTCAACGACTGCTGCGGGATAGGCAGTCTTGTCAACATCGACGATTATCTGTGCCTGATCGCTCTCGCCGGAAACTGTGAATGTTCCGGGCTTGGTAATTGTAACAGCGCTTCCGTTTACGGTTGCTGTATCAGCTGACGCGCTTGTCTCAACTGATACGCCGTTAAAATTTATGGTATTTTCTTCTGTGTCATGATCCTCTGTTTCTGGTACCGGGAACTCTGCTGCGGGATCAACGTTATCGAATGTATTTACGCTGTCCGTGAGATCAAATCTTACGCTCTTAGCCTCACCTGTGCCGTAAGCAACATCCGCACTGTTGCCGAGATTTTGTATGAATACCTGCTTGCCTGTGAGCATTGAAGGATCAGACATCAGAACGTACTTGTACTTCTTCGTGAAATCCACCTTGCCGCTCATAGAGCTTACAAAAAGTGTATTGGCTTTCTTCCATGTACCGTCCTTGGTATTTGTGGCATCGTCGATACAGTTGAGGAGCATTACTGCCTGACCTGATGCTGTAACGTTCTTTGCCTGATTGTCGGTAGCTGTTGCGATGACTGTACCGCCTGTGATGTTAATGCCTGTCGTTGCTGTGAAGCCGCGGTCGCCGCCTGCTGCTATAGTACCGCCTGAGATGTCGATAGTAGTATCAGCCTGAACAGCGTCGTTGCCAGCTTTGATGCTGGTGCTTCCGCCGGAGATCGTTACTGCACCCTTCGAGGACTTGATGCCGTCGCCCTCAGCGTCAACCGTGAGAGTGCCGCTCTTTACTGTGAGGGACTTCTTTCCGTTGAGACCGTTGGTCTTGTCGGTGGAATTGAGAGCCTTTACGTCTATTACACCGCCGTTGATCTTGAGGTCGTTCTTGCAGAAAACGCCGTCCTGAGTATTTGCGGTAACTGTGAGCTTGCCTGTACCGAGGTCGCCGCCCTTGATAGTGAGGTCGTCCTTAGCCTCGATGACTGCTTCGCCGGTGAGGGTTCCGTCAGCGGCTGCGTAAGCTGTGTCGCCGTCGGAAACAGTGTTCTCAGTGCCGTCAACGAGATTGATCGAGGTGTTCTCGGCATTGGAAACGAGGATAGCCGGTGCGGGCTTGCCTGTGATGCTTGCGCCGTTGAGGAAGAGCTTGACTGTATCGGGATCAGCTGCCTCATCGGGAATGTTCACGCAGATCTGACCGTCCTCGAGAGTACCGTCGATATTATATGTACCGGAGTGTGTGATAGTAGCAACGCTTCCGGAAACTTTTACATAGCCTGTCTCATCGCCCTCAACTGTGATGCTGCTGCCGAGGTGAATGGAAACTGCATCATTCTGGGGCTGAACGTCCTCTACCGGGAATTTGTCGATAAGTCCGAGCTTGTGCTGCTGGATAAGCAGAGCGTCCGAATTTGTAAGACCTTTCTTGCCGTCAACATCAGCGTTTGTTTCGCCCGCTGCTGATATGCTGACCTCGCTCTTGCCCTGAGCGTACTTATCGGGATTTGTTGCGACCTGCATTACGAGCACAGCGTCTGCAATGTTTACACTGCCGTCGCAGTTGGCATCGCCATAAAGCTTTCTGACTGCGCCTGTGGTCTCTGCCGCATAGCTTGCTGCCGGCATAGCTGCTGCGAGCATACATAATGATGAGAGGCCTGCAACGATCTTTTTAACTCCTGATTTCTTCATAAAGCATTTCTCCTTCATAATACCCCTGAGAGGTTTGGGGTTATCTTCTATGGTTACGAGTATACCGCACCATTCTTAAAATAATCTTAAAGCTGACTAAAATTTTCTTAAATTGCGGAATACTTATCGTTAATTGCGATATATACTATTTTGGTTTGACATATTTCAGAAAAAGGAGTATTATAAAAACAGAAAGAAATATTACACTCTGTACTATTGTAATAAAAAATTACAGTTTATCTCACCCTATTATAATAGGTATACTGATATATAGATAAGGGATCTTGACCGCAATTTTCAGCCTTTTTTTATAGCATTATCACAATAATTGCACAATGGTTTTAAGGTTGTTTTAAGAATGTGAAGCTATAATATAGTCAAACGATACGAAAGGAGCGTGAATCTCCGGGGGTTAGGCTACCCGGAGGATAATATGGCTATAAATACTTTTGCACGCAAAGAGATCAAATTCCTTCTCGATATGCACCAGTACCACTCTCTTATGGAAGTCATAAGCCAGTATATGGAACCCGACAAGTTCTGCGTCGGCGGAAAAGAATACGGCATCTACAATATCTACTATGATACGCCCGACGACTACCTCATCAGAGAGTCCCTCTCAAAACCCTACTACAAGGAAAAGATAAGGCTCCGCAGCTACTACTCACCGGCAGCTCCCGACGATACGGTCTTTCTCGAGATCAAAAAGAAGGTCGGCGGCATCGTTACAAAGCGAAGAGTTTCAATGACTCTTGAGGAGTCCGATGCATACTTCGCAGACCGTTCAAAGCCAGCTATGGATAAATACATCACACAGCAGGTCTTCCGCGAGCTCGACGTATTCCTCGGCAACTACCCTATCGCGCCGAAGCAGTACATAAGCTATCAGCGCGAAGCCTTCTTCGGCAAGGAAAACAGCGATTTCCGCCTCACCTTCGACCGCAAGATAACCGAGAGACGCTTTGACCTCAGCCTCGGCTATGAGAGCTACGGCAACTACATCATAGGTGCAGATCAGAGACTTATGGAAGTAAAGGTCTCGGACGCTATGCCCGAATGGCTCGTGAAAAAGCTCTCAGAGCTCGGCATATTCAAGACCAGCTTTTCAAAGTACGGAAGAGCTTATGAAAATTTCGTCATGGAAAAACTCCGGAATGACAATAAGCAAATCTATATCTCAGGTATCTCTATGATCCATAACCCGGTAATAATGAACAGGAGTGTGTAATAATATGTTCCCAAACGGTTTTTTCGGCAATGTTTTGTCAAAATATGAAGACGGCGTCGTTACAAGCGAGACTATAACAGGCAAGGACTTCTTTATCTGTATGTTCGCGGCGCTTATAATAGGTTTCCTCATCTCAATGGTCTATATCCTTTCCCACAAAAAGGAAGGCTACTCGCAGAGCTACGTTATGACAATGACTATGCTCCCTACTATCGTGTGTATTATCCTCCTTACCATCAACTCCCTCGCAGGCGCACTCAGCGTTGCAGGCGCATTCAGTCTCGTAAGATTCAGAAGCGTCGCGGGCGATCCGAAAGATATATCGTACATCTTCTTTGCTATGGCAGCAGGTGTTGCCTGCGGAGTTGGATATGTTGGATTTGCAATATGCTTCTTCGTCGTACTCGGCATCGTGATGTATGCCCTCTCAGTCATCGACTTCGGCGCAAGCAGCAAGAGACATATGACTCTCAAGATCACTATCCCCGAAAACCTCGACTATCAGGGCGTTTTCGATCCCGTTCTCAACAAGTATACATCATTCCACAAGCTCAGAAGAGTTAAGACCACAAACTTCGGTACTCTCTTTGAACTCATTTACAGCGTTGAGATCGACGACAGCACAGACCAGAAGAAGTTCATCGACGAGCTCCGTGCTCTCAACGGCAATATGACGATCAACCTCGTATTCTTCAGATACGACGACAAGATCTACGAAAGCTGATAGCTCCAGAACCATCTCTTTAATATATCGGAAAGCCGGACTCAGAGTTTCTCTGGTCTGGCTAATTCCGTATTTACAGGAATTTTTTACAATAAGGAGAATTATTATGATGTACAGAAAAATAGCCGCTGCACTCGCCGCCCTCACTATGATGACCTCTGCTTTTTCCTGCGGTAAGGACAGTGCGAGCAGCTCACCGGCTGCCACACCTGCCGGCGTTTCCGGCACGGCTTCCGCTTCGGAAGCATCGTCCGGCGCAGCTCAGGGCTCGTCACAGAAGTCCACGGAAAAGTCCTCAGCATCAGCAAATGAGAAATCCACGCAGGCTTCCTCTCAGGCTGCGTCAACTGCCGGCGGAAACAGCTCCGGTCAGAAAACTACAGCTGCCTCAGGGAACAACACTCCTGCTGCAAATAACGGCGGAGGAAACAGCTCCGGCGGTCAGACAGCTCAGCAGGCAACTGAGTCGGGAGCTTCCGGCGGAAGCTCGGGCGGCAGCAGTTCGGACAGCGGCTCCGGCAGCAATTCAGGCGGAAACAGCTCCGGCGGAACCTCAGGCGGTTCACAGGCTCAGCAGCCGGCAACAGCTTCGGGCGGCGGAAACAGCTCCACCAGCGGCAGCTCCGACAATAAAAACGGTTCCGGCACTCAGAACACAACGACTCCTGCTAATACGCCCTCCGGCGGCGGTTCACAGAACAGCACAGAGCCTGCCGAGGAGGAGGAAAAGACCTTCGCAGCCGAGATAACCCTCGGCTCAAAGCCCACGATAAGCGGCGAGAACGCTGTTGCGGACGGCTCTACCGTAAAAATAACCGCCGGCGGCGACTACCTCTTCACCGGCAAGACCTCAAACGGTCAGATATATGTCAACACGGACTCTGAAGAAAAGGTCACGATAGTCCTCAGCGGAGTGGACATCACCTGCAACTACGGTCCGGCTATATTCATCGACAACGCCAAGAAGTGTACCGTAAAGGTAAAGAAGGATACCGTCAACAACCTCGCTGATACGACAAAGGACAAGTCCGTTGACGGCGTTATATTCTCCAACGACACCCTCCGCATCAAGGGTAACGGTACGCTCAACATCACCTCCGGCAACGCCCACGGTATCGCCAGCGACGATGATGTTATCTTCGACAACAGCATCTGCAATATCAAGGCTGTGAAGTCCGGCATCAGCGCCAATGATGATATCACTATCAACGGCGGCACACTCAACATCACCGCCGGCACAAACGGTCTCAAATCCAAGAAGACTATCAACATCAATGGCGGCACGTCTTACATCTCAGGCGGTCAGAAGGAGGAAAAGAGCTCCGTCTACGCGGGAGAGGCTTTCAGCTACACGGACGGTCTGCTCATCGCGGCAGGCAATCAGGTAACAGCTCTCAAGAGCTCGGCAAAGCCCTACGTCATTACCGACCTCGGCGGTACAGTTTCAGGCGGCACGGCTGTCAAGCTCACGCTCAACGGCAAGGAAGCCGGTTCGTTCACACCCACAAACGACTTCCGGTGTGTCCTTCTGCTCTCACCGGAGCTCGCTGCCGGAAGCAAATTTGGTATCAATGCAGGCTCGTCTCACAAGGGAGAGTTCACAGTCGATAAGGGAAAGAACCTCTTTTCTCTATAACGTAATATAATTTAACATAAAGTATTGCTCCGCTGTATCTTGCAGCGGAGCAATTTTTGGTCACATTAAATGTACGACCGCAATATACGAACAGCAGAGATTAATAAACTATTAATGTGTAATATACAATAACTTATTTACAAAAAGTTGACAATAAAAACGTGCGTATTTTGCACAAAAGTATACATTTATATAGTTTTGTTTGCAAATATATATTGTAAATATCAGACCTTTGCATTATAATATACACAGCAATGAAGATATTGGTATTCAGTATCAAGTACCCTCCCCTCTCATGTTCTTGATACTGAATATTAATTCATTGTAAGCCACAGAAATAGTTTTTGTCAATACTTAAAACTAACCCCTTTCATTTGTAATTTTTTCATGTTTTCTATTCTCAATAACTTCTTTTAACTTGTATCGCGTCAGACTCATAGTGCTAAACGGTTTTACCGTTTGAGTCGCCGCATCCTTCCCGGTTCGGGAAGGAATTTTTTTGTCCTGAAAAATTCGCAAAGAAAATTATATAATCCGCTTGACAAATTCTATAAGATGTGCTAAAATATATTCAAAGAAACACGGAGGTGATCTGCAATGAAGAAAAGCGTTTACAGCCTCGTCCTTATGGACGACGTCATAAGAGCTGTTGACCGCGAAGCTTACAAGCGCGGCACGAGCCGCTCCAACCTCATAAACCAGATACTCGCTCAGCACCTCTCCTGCGTTACCCCCGAAATGCGTATGCGCGAGATATTCGGCTCGCTTTCCGACCTCGCAGGCAGCGCTTTCAGTATACAGCAGCAGCGCTCGGCTTCACTGATGACGCTCCGCACCGCCCTCGACTTCAAGTACCGCCCCACTATCAATTATAAGGTAGAGCTCGAACGCTCGCCGGACGAGTTTCTCGGGACGCTCAGGGTGCAGATACGGACGCAGAGTGCTCAGCTCATTGATATGTTCGGCAGCTTCTTTGCCTACCGCGCTGAGCTTGAGGCAAAGGCTCTCGCCGCTCACGGCTGCACCAGCTACGTTTTTGCTCTCGGTGACGGCTGCTTCTCGCGCAGGCTCATAAACTGCGGTCTGAACGAGGAGGAGACCGGTCTGGCTATCAGCCGCTACCTCACCGACCTCAATACTTCCATACAGACCTACTTCACAGCTCCGCAGGCTTTCCCGGAGTACGCTCCGCAGCTTGCCCGTGACTATACAAAGCTGCTCGATGAATTCATCTTGTAGCCGCTGCGCTCCACAGGACGAAAACGATTTTCAAGACAGACAGGAGGATAATTATGAATTCTGAAAAGTATACACAGAAAACTATCGCCGCTATCGTGAAGGCTCAGAATATCGCGGTGATGAACTCTAATCAGATAGTTGAACCGGTACACATTTTCGCCGGTCTGCTCGCTCAGGAGAACGGTCTTATCCCGCAGCTCCTGAAGAAAATGAATATAGATACGGAAATGCTCTCCGCTGAGACAGATAAGAAGATAGGTGCGCTCCCGAAGGTCACCGGCAGCGGCAGAAGCTCTCAGGTAGGGCTCTCCGGCAATGCAGACCGCGCTCTTATGACCGCCGAGCAGCTCGCTTCAAATATGAAGGACGAGTACGTCTCCGTAGAGCACGTTTTCCTCGCTCTCATCGCCTGCAAGGACAAGGACGTTGACGCTCTGCTCAAGTCCTTCAACATCACGCAGGACGCCTTCCTGAACGCTCTGATGAGCGTCCGCGGCAGCACGAGAGTGACAAGCGAAAATCCCGAGGAGACCTACGATGTGCTTGCAAAGTACGGTCAGGAGCTCGTCGGACTCGCTCAGCGCAACAAGCTCGATCCGGTCATCGGACGTGACAGCGAGATCAGAAACGTTATCCGTATCCTCTCGCGTAAGACCAAGAACAACCCCGTTCTCATCGGTGAACCCGGCGTCGGCAAGACTGCCATTGCTGAGGGACTCGCTCTGCGTATCGTTGCCGGAGACGTTCCGGACAGTCTAAAGGACAGGAAGATATTCTCCCTCGACCTCGGTGCACTCGTTGCCGGTGCTAAGTACCGCGGCGAATTCGAGGAGCGTCTAAAAGCCGTTCTCAACGAGATAAAGAACAGTAACGGTCAGATAATCCTATTCATCGACGAGCTCCACACTATCGTCGGTGCCGGCAAGACAGACGGTGCTATGGACGCCGGCAACCTCCTCAAGCCTATGCTTGCAAGAGGTGAGCTCCACTGTATCGGTGCGACTACCCTGAACGAATACAGGCAGTACATCGAAAAGGATCCGGCGCTCGAAAGACGTTTCCAGCCGGTTCTTGTTGACGAGCCGACTGTTGAGGATACTATTTCTATATTAAGAGGACTCAAGGAGCGCTACGAGGTGTTCCACGGCGTAAAGATACAGGACAATGCCCTCATCTCAGCGGCAGTCCTCTCGAACAGGTACATCTCAGACCGTTTCCTCCCCGACAAGGCTATCGACCTCATCGACGAAGCATGTGCGACTATCCGCACCGAAATGGACTCTATGCCGACCGAAATGGACGAGATCTCACGAAAGATAGTCCAGCTCGAGATCGAAGAAGCCGCCCTCAAAAAGGAAAGCGACAACATCTCTCAGGAGCACCTCGCCGAGATTCAGCAGGAGCTCTCGGAGCTGCGTGACAAGTTCAATGCGATGAAGGCAAAGTGGGAGAACGAAAAGACCGACATCACAGCCGTCCAGAAGCTCCGTGAGGAGATCGAGCATCTCAGCGGCGAGATAGACAAGGCTGAGCGTGAATACGACCTCAACAAGGCGGCAGAACTCAAATACGGCAGACTGCCCGCTCTGAAGAAGCAGCTCGAGGAGCTTGAGCACAAGGCTGAACAGGACATCGGCGACGACCGTCTCCTCCGCGACAAGGTAACAGAGGAGGAAGTCGCAAAAATTGTCTGCCGCTGGACCGGCATACCCGTTGCAAAACTTATGGAGGGTGAAAAGGAGAAGATACTCAACCTCGAGAATATCCTCCACAAGCGCGTTATCGGTCAGGACGAAGCCGTTACAAGAGTCAGCGAAGCAATACTCCGCTCCCGTGCAGGAATTCAGGATCCCGACCGTCCTATCGGTTCGTTCCTCTTCCTCGGACCTACCGGCGTCGGCAAGACCGAGCTCGCAAAGGCTCTCTCCGAAACGCTCTTCGATGACGAGAAGAATATCATACGAATTGATATGAGCGAATATATGGAGAAGCACAGCGTCAGCAGGCTCATCGGAGCGCCTCCCGGATACGTCGGCTATGACGAGGGCGGTCAGCTCACGGAAGCAGTCCGCAGAAAGCCCTATTCAGTCGTGCTCTTTGACGAGGTCGAGAAGGCTCACCCGGACGTTTTCAATGTGCTGCTCCAGGTCCTCGACGACGGACGCATCACTGACTCTCAGGGACGCACTGTCGATTTCAAGAACACTATCATCATTCTCACTTCAAACCTCGGCTCGCACTCTATCCTCGACGGTATCGACTCCGAGGGCAACATCACTCAGCAGGCTCGCGACGAGGTACACGCTCTGCTCAAGCAGCAGTTCAGACCGGAGTTCCTCAACCGTCTCGACGAGATCATCTTCTACAAGCCGCTCACCAAGGAGAATATCCTCCACATCGTTGACCTTATGCTCGATGACCTCCGCAGACGTCTCTCCGACAAGCACCTCCGCCTGAATGTCAGCGACGAAGCAAAGTCGCTCATTGTTGAACGTGGCTACGATCCTAACTTCGGTGCGCGTCCGCTCAGAAGATTTATCCAGAGCAAGGTCGAGACCCTCGTTGCAAAGAAGATAATCTCCAGCGATCTCTCCTCCGGAGACGTTATTGAGATCGGCGTTGACGAAAACGGTGAGCTCTGCACAGAATGATACGCATAAAATAACATATCGGGCGGATAAGGGGAGCTCCCTGATGTCCGCCCATTCTGATATCCCGGCTTTCATTGATGTTAGACTGCATTTCCCTGACTCTGCGGATATACCGCATTTTATAGCCGTTTTCCATAAAAATCAGGTCGCCAGCACGCGAATATACGTCGTTTTAACATTTTTTCGCTATTTCCTTGACAAATCGGGCTAAAGGGTATATAATTCAATTATAAATCTTATATATGGAGGATAATAATATGACAAAGACTGAATTAATCGGCGTTGTTGCTGAAAAGACCGAATTCACAAAGAAGAATGCTGAGATCGCTGTAAACGCAATCATCTCTGCTATCACAGAGTCACTTGCAAACGGCGAGAAGGTTTCTCTCGTAGGCTTCGGTACATTCGAGGTTCGTGACAGAAAGGAAAAGCAGGTCAAGAATCCTCAGACAGGAAAAATGATGACTGCTCCCGCTTCCAAGGCTCCTGCTTTCAAGGCTGGACAGGCTCTCAAGACCGCTGTAAACAAGTAATTCAAGGAGGTTACTGTAATGGCTGATGAAAAAATCGTTAAAGCCGCAGACAAGGCTGCAGAAGTAAAGGCTCCTGCTGCTGAAAAGAAGACTGCTGCCAAGAAGGCTGCTGCTCCTAAGAAGACTGCTGCTCCCAAGAAGACTGCTGCAAAGAAGACAGCTGCTAAGACAACTACTAAGAAGGCTGCCGCTGTTTCTGAAAATGTTTATGTCGAGTATCTTGGTGCTCAGATCACCTCTCAGGATCTCATCAAGAAGGCTAAGGCTGCTTCAGGCGTAAAGTCTCCCAAGACTGTAAACGTTTACGTTAAGCCTGAGGATAATATGGTTTACTACGTTGTTGATAACAACGCAGGCAGCTTCCCTCTCGTTTGATCAGATAATTAAAGACCGTTCCCGTCCGGGAGCGGTCTTTTTTGTTTGTGTGCAAAATGATGTATCATTATTCGTGCGGGCGCCGGAACGGTTCCCCTACTACTCAGATCCCGACAAAATAAAAGGACGCACTTATCGTGCGTCCTGACTCATTTCCAGTGCTGTGCGCGGAGTTTAGCGTTTCTGAGGTATCTTTACCGATTTGTCGTTAAGCTCAACGTATTCCTTTGATACATAAGCTGTCTCGCCGTTGTACATAACAGCGTACCAGCCGTCGATCTCGAAGATTATATCAACGTTCGAGTCCTTCGGCAGCCTGCCGAGTATATCCGAGTTTGTATTCGGCTCCTTGCGGACATTGAGCTCCGTCTCCTCCGTAACCACCTTGCCCGTTGTAACCGGAGTCTTATCAGCTTTCTTGACAGCGTTGAGAACGATCTTCGTTCCCTTGGCACGTTTTATGCCGTATGACGGGCTTTGAGACGTTACTATCCCGATATTGGCGTTATCAGTATCGTCTGTGATCTCTGTATACACCACCTCGTAGTCCAGACCGCTTGCCCTGAGCTTATTGATAGCCTCCTCGACCTTGAGTCCCTTTACCTCGGGCACTTCGACTTCCTCGCCAGCCTCTGCCTCAGTGCTTTCATTCGGATCAGGTCCGAGCGACACGGTCAGCTTTATCAGCTTGCCGCGCTTGGCTTTGACACCGGGCTTCTGATCCTGCGAGATGACCTTGTTCTCATCGACCTCGCTGCTGTACTCGTTCTTGCAGTAAGTCTTGAAACCGGCTTGCTTCAGTTTAAGCTCGGCTGTACGGTAATCTACGCCCTCAACGTCCGGAACTTCAGCGAATTCCTCCATTGCATCTGTTTCGGTCTCAGTCTCGGCGGTATCCTCTTCAGTCTCCGGCTCAGTTTCGGTCTCCGAAATGACCGCGGTCGTGGAAGCAGCTTCCTTGCCGCTCGATTTATCCGAGTCCTTGTCCCTGTCCTTGAGGAAGAATATCAGCGCTGCCGGAACTGCTCCGAGCAGGACGACCGCGAGCGTAACTATGATGAGCACGGCAGTCGAGACCTTCATACCGTTCTTCTTTTTGCCGGGTTTCTTCTTGTCGTTCACAGGCTCGTTATGTACCGGCTCGCGGCGTTCCCGCTGGTAGGGGTTGCCGCCGCCCTGCCTGTACGGATCGCGGCTGTTCTGCGGATAGCCGCCCTGTGAATACTGGTTCTGATTATTCTGCGGATAGCCGCCCTGTGAATACTGGTTCTGATTATTCTGCGGATAGCCGCCCTGTGAATACTGGTTCTGATTATTCTGTGGGTAGCCGCCCTGTGCGTACCGGTTATGATTGTTCTGAGGGTAACCGCCCTGCGCGTACTGGTTCTGATTATTATGAGGGTAGCCTCCCTGTGCATACTGGTTATGATTGTTCTGAGGGTAGCCTCCCTGTGCATACTGGTTATAATTGTTCTGAGGGTAGCCACCCTGTGCGTAATGGTTATGATTGTTCTGAGGGTAACCGCCCTGTACCGGCTTTTCAGCCGCAGGATTTTTCCTGTTTTCCGGGCGCTGGAACATCTGCGTCTCCTCATAGTAAGCCGGTTCCTTGTCGGGAGCTACCTTGCCGAAGTTCTCGTCTCTGTTCTGCGGTCCCGCATCATCAGGCGAACCGTAAAAATCACCGTTATTGTGATCGTTTTTGCCGAACATATCGTGCCTCCTTTATTCTTCAATAGTAACTGTCTTAGTATAGAGTACCTTGTCGCCGTAGATCCAGTCAACTGTGACCGTACCTGTCGAATGTACTATGAACGAGTCGTCATCGGTAAATTCGATAATGCTCGGATCTCTCGAAACACGCTTGACCTCTTTTCTGAAAGGTCCTATTCTGCGGACTCTCACCTTCAGCTTATGGATTATGCTGCTGTCACCATTGCGGACAGTGAGCACATAGTCCTTCTCCTGATCCGCGACTTTTGCCGCATCTATCGTGATGACATACTCGTCTCCGGAACGCCTTGCCTTGATTATAATATCCGAAGGTGCTTCAATGCAGAGCTTTTCGGTGGAGTCCTCATTGACCTTAACAACGAGGTCGCTGTTATCGGCACGGAGCGTCGGAGTATCGTATTCATACCCGAACATCGACTTTATATCGTCTATCTTTATCACATCGGGACAGTCCACCGACTTTATCGTAACGTCCTCCCAGACGTCTATGTCAATGGTATCGGTGTTGAGTGAGATTTCGGTTATCGGAACATACTGCGATGATATTGAAGAACCGCTGTCGTCTGACTTCTCGTTGAGGAATTTCAGGCAGAACATCACTGTTGCACCTATTATCACAGCCGCCGCTGCAAACGCTATCAGCGGTATCGGGTTGAACTCCTTAGACTTCGGGAATTCAGCCGGTTCCGGAACGGCATACTCCGCCGGATCATAGACCTTCGGCTGCGGTGCAGGCTGCTTATCCTTCTTCCTCAGTGCCTTGAGGTCGGAGAGCATATCGCCTATCGAGGCGTATCTCTCCTCCTTTTTGAACTCGCACGCTTTCAGGATTATGCGCGTGAGCTCCTCAGAAGCCCTTTTCGGCGCCGGGAGCTGTTCCCCTGTCATTCTCCGCATAACAGCATTCTTTGCGTTAGAACCCTCCTCAAACGGGAGATAGAGGTCGTTCATAAGCTGATACAGACAGATGCCGAATGAGTAGATGTCAGCCTGACAGGTATAGGCAGTTCCGCTCTGACGCGCGAAATACACCTCCGGAGCAAAGTAGCTCCTCGTTCCGGCAATATCGCGCGAGTCCTCGGTCTGCTTGGAAATATTGAAGTCTCCGAGCTTATAGACGCCGTTCTTGTCGATAAAGAAGTTTCCGGGCTTGAGGTCGCGGTGTATGATACCCTGATCGTGAGCGGTTTTTATAGCATTTCCGATGTCGCAGGCGAGCTTCAGGATATTCTCCTCTGTCAGCTCGTACTTCCGCTTTTTCAGCAGGTCGCTCAGGCAGTTCAGATACTCCATTCGTATCAGGAAATAGTAGCCGACCTGTTTGCCGTCGATCACCAGTTCGCGCAGGTCTTCGTCCTCGTATGTAACTATATTCGGACAGTTCCTGAGAGAGTACATTATCGTGGACTCATTCTCAGCAAGTGCCTTCTGCTTTTCCAGAAAAGCCTTGCGTTTCTCCTCATCAGCGGCAGTATCATCGTCCGGGACGATAGGTTCTATTTTCAGCGCTGAAACGTCCGTGCGGTTCATACGCTGCGCCGTGACCTTATATACTGCGCTGTAAGCTCCCGAGCCTATTTTCTCCTTGATATACCAGTTTTCCCAGAGGGGCTGGCGTATCTGGCTCAGAATATCTTCGCATAGGGACATTTTTGACATTTTTTCCACTTCTTACTACGTCTCCGTTCTGTTTCTTTTTCCTCTTCGATAAGGAAAGCCGGTTTATGGATAACGGGAGTGTGACGCTCCTCCTTCATACCGCGGATAACTTCAAGGATAAGGTCGCGGTTCCTGATGCGTGTGTCGGCTCTTCCGCGCGTGAGCGTCCTGAGAACGCCTGCGTCGCCGGCACAGTTTGCGAGGTGTCTTATCATACGGTCAACGTTCGTCGAGGTCGTACCGTATCTCTCGGCAGTCGCCGTGTAGACGTCCTTTATGACGCTGTGTATGAGGAACTCGTTCTGCATCACTATCTCGACACAGCTTATGAGGTACTCAAAACCCTTTGTGTCCTCACGAAAGCCGAATATACGCATAAAATGAGCTATATCAGGTCGGACGCTGCCCTTTGGCTGCTCGGCGGTCTCGCCTATGGTAACTGCGGTTATAGCCGGGTGCAGGTCAAAGATATTGAACACCCTGTCAGCACCGGCAGTCATAAAGAAGTCCCTGATCCACTTCATACGCTCGAATACCAGACACAGCTTGTTCAGCTCGGGGTACTCGTCGTTAAGGTACTTCATAAAGCGGAGCTCGTAGACATAGTTCGTTACCGACTGGAGCACGAACAGGTCTGGCTGTTCCAGATCTATGCGGTGATAGATGTCCTTATCCTCCGCCTCGCAGGTGATGACCTTCATTCCGAGCTTTTCCATATAGGCGATGATCCTCTTGGTCTCGCCGCGTCTGACATTGCATATCATAACTTTCTTTCCGGTTCCATAGCCGGAAATACTCGAGCCTTTTTTCATTCTCATAGGATCGCCTCCAATTCACACCTATATTATACCACAGATCAGCACCAAATAGCAACAGTCCCGGCTGAATATCTTCTGATTAAGGAAAAGGACAGTCTTTCCGGACTGTCCTTCTGTGAATGCTTAAACGGGGAGCTTCTTGATTATTCCCAGTTTGAACTTCTGTATGCATAGAGCATCACTGTTATTGAGTCCCTTTACAGAAGTGTCAACATCGGCATTTCTCTCGCCCTTAGCGGATATGCTCTTATCGGATTTGCCCTGGGCATATCTGTCGGGATTGGTAACTACCTGCATTACCAGTACAGCGTCAGCGATATTTACATTGCCGTCACAGTTAGCGTCGCCCCAGAGAATATCTTCGTCCTCTGAAGGAGTAGGATCTTCCTTCTCAGAAGTTGTTGTTGAAGTCGTTGTGGTGGTTGATGTGGTTGTTGTAGTTGTAACTGTCTGTGTGGTAGTCTTGCTTACTGTTTCTCCTGTATCGCCGAGACCGTCCTTGTAGGTGCCGTCCGGCTCGTAGCCGTAGTAGAGCTTGCCGTTTACATATACAGGGATATAGGGTGAAACTATGCCCTTGGCCGTGCCGTCTGCGGTAACTGCTGTCTTGCCGCCGAGGAGGTCCTTATTGGAGAAGTCGTTAGTTGCGTCCCAGCCGCTGCCGTAGTCGGGCATAACGATAGCGATTATCTCCTCGCACTGGTGGCTTCCCTCAGAGATCGGGAGGATAGCTCTTCCGTCGGGGAATTTCACTTCGATGTAGTAGATGTCGCCGTCATACTGAATGGGCTTGGAGATCTCTGCCGGCTTTACGCCGCTGTACATCTGAGCCTGATCGCGGTCGCAGCGGATAACGAGATCCTCGGGCTTCTTGCCAGCCTTGGTTACCTCGCTGAGATCCATATAGTAGCGGAACGAAACGTTGTCCTCAATTCTTGCAGGCCATGCAGTGTGGTTTGTCAGCTTGAAGCTGATAGTGATACCCTGTGCATCTGCACCCTTTGA
>ODAI014548382.1_pt1 | contig 19586 bp, 13 predicted proteins | sample 1539321 | NCBI WGS metagenome assembly ODAI01 (sample SAMN02144231, study PRJEB22623) | gut metagenome | biome: sheep rumen | host: Ovis aries | place: New Zealand
GCGAGCGGCGTGGCGACGACCGCCGACACCCTGCGTGACGCGGCCTTCGGCATCGCCGTCAACGCGATGAAACTGGCCCGCAGCGTCGAATACTATCAGTGGACGCAGCACAGCGAATCCGAAAGCAAGGACAAGCTGGGCGGCAGCACCGAAACGACAACGACATACACCTACGAACCTGCCTGGTGCAGTTCGCCGGTAAACTCCAACGACTTCAAGGATCCCGACTACAAGGGAAAGAACTTCGTGCACCGCGTCGTCGACGAGCAGGAGCAGCTCGCTTCCAACGTCAGTTTCGGCGCCTACCGGCTGACGCCTTCCATCGTGGGCCGCATTTCCGGTGAAGAGCCGGCCTACCCTGCCCTCACGGAAGCCCAGATGAAGCAGCTGCTGGCCAATGTCGCCGACACGACGGTCACGGTGACCGTCTCCGGCGACCAGGTCTATATCGGCGCCAACCCGGCCACGCCGCACATCGGCGACGTGCGCATTACCTTCACGCAGGTGACCTCGCCCAAGACCATCTCCCTGCTTCAGAAAGTGGTCAACGGCAGCTTCGAGAGCTATGTGGCCAAGAACGGCAAGCAGTTCTCCAAGGTCGAGATGGGTACCGTCAGCGCGGCCAACATGATCGAGAACCAGAAGAGCGCCAACAAAATGATGCTCTGGCTGCTCCGCATCGTGGGCATCATCATCGTCCTGGCCGGCTTCCGTTCGCTGGTGAGCTTCATCAGCACGGTATTCGCCGTGGTTCCCTTCGTCCAGCGGATCATCGGAACCGGAACCGGACTGGTCGCGACCATCGTCGGCCTGGTCTGGAGCTTCGTGGTCATCGCCCTGGCCTGGGTTGCACACCGGCCGGTGCTGGGCATCGCCCTGCTGGTGGCGGCGGCCGCGCTCATCTACTGGCTCGTAAGCCGTTCGCGTAAAAAAAAAACAGCTGATGTAGCTGCCCTGCTGGTCATCTGCCTGATGATCGGCATCAGCAGTTGCACGGGCACCAAGACTCCGGGAGGCGACAGCAATGCCGCCTCTCCGGTTGTCAAGGGGCCGGTCAAGACCGTCGTCGAGACCGAATTCTACGGAGAGGGCATCCCCTCCACGACGACCTACGAATACGATCTCAAAGGCAAACTCGTCTCGGAGAAGACGACGTCCTGGGATGAGGAAGAGGAAGATTACGGCATCCTCGAATCCCTTTCCGAAAAAGACGCCGAAGGCCGCTATCTCAAGGAAGTCTGGGGCGCCCTCAGCACCCAGGAAGTCACCAACTATACCGTTTGCGAATACGATGAGGCAGGCCGTTCGGTGCTGCGGGAGTATCACGACGCTTCCGGCAGCATCAGTTCCACGGAACGCTACCGTCACGACGCCTCCGGGCGGCTCATCCTGACGACCACCCACAGCGATTACGGGGATTATGCCACTTCCTACGACTACGACGACCAGGGGAATATCCGGAAAACCACCTACAGCCACAACGGCCAGCCGACCAACATCACCACTTATACGTATGATGAGAAAGGACGGCAGATCCTCTCCAATGAGGACATGATCGCCATCGGCCGCAACTTCAAGAACTACACGTCTTACGACAAGGATGGCGAGACCATCGGCATGACGACGGTCATCACCGAGGCCGACGGTACTTCCAAGGTCAGCACCCGCGACACGTTCTTCGTGGACCGCAGCGGCATGCAGCACCAACGGACCTACCACAATTTCGACGACGGTGAGAAGACCTTCGAGGCGACCTTCAACAAGGGGCACTACATCACGCACTATGAGTACTTCGAAGGAAACGCATCGCAGCCCTCGATCGTCGCCGACTTCAAATATGCAGACGACGGCGCCACGCTCCTGGAGGCCGACTGGAAAGAATATGTCCTCGGACAGGAGAAAGAGCACCATCACCGCAGTTTCACCACGAAGGCCGACACCTTCGGCAACTGGACGATGCGGACCTATGGGCCCAGCTATATCTTTGACGCCCAGTACGTAACCCTCGAATCGCTCACCGACGAGCTCGGCTACATGACCCGTGAAATCTCCTACTACGGCGACGATCAGGGACAGAACTACGGCTTCGAAGGCAAGGCCGGACAGGCTCCGGTCCTGCTCACCTGCACCGAAGACCACGGTGTCCTGTTCGGGGAAATCAGCATCGACGGCAACAAGTACCGGGCCGTCGGACGCCGGGACGAGGAGGACGCCGGACTCTTCTTCGTCGCTTTGGAAAAGGATGGTAAGATTCCCTGGTCGCTGAGCATAGACGACGGGGAGGGCAAGCGCAGCGCAACGCTCTTCAAGGGCAACGACGAGATCGCAGCCACGCTCTCGCCGGTCCGCGACGGCCTGAAGACTTACAAGTTCTCCACCACCCCGGACGAGATGGTCGGCATCTACGAATATGATTTTGCCGATGAAATCGGAAGCGGCCGCATGGACGTTTCCCGCGGCGGCGAGAACTGGGAAGAAATCAATTTCGACATCTTCAACGTCGGCCGGGCCCCGTCGCGCAACATGGCCAAGGACAGCTTCTCCGACGCATTCGGGGAAGATACGGTTTTCTACCGTTATCTCTGGAACGAAGACAACGACGCCCAATTCTCCTATCGGATCCGCTTCTTTGACGGTTTCGCCGTCATCGTCCCGGATCGCGGGGATCCGAGCGATTTCTTCGGTTTCGGCACGACCATTGCGGGTATCTACGCCAAAATTCCTTCCGTCGGATAATGAGAACAGCACTATTCCCGGGATCCTTCGATCCCTTTACGATGGGTCACATGGACATCCTGCGCTCCGCGCTCAAGATGTTCGACCGCGTCATCGTAGCCGTGGGCTACAACAGCGCCAAGAGCGGTTTCTTCCATCCGGAACTCCGGGTCCAGATCATCCAGGATGCCGTAGCCGGCCTTGAAAACGTGGAGGTCTGCTCCTATCGCGGACTGACCGTGGATTTCTGCAAGGAAATGGGTGTAAACTGCATCATCCGCGGCCTGCGGACCACCACGGACTTCGAGATGGAAAGCGTCATCGCCCAGGCCAACCGCAAGATGGCACCCGAGATCCTGAGCATCTTCATCCCGGCCGGCCACGAGTACTCGTTCATCTCTTCGACCGTCGTACGCGATGTCCTGGTCAACGGAGGAAGTGCCCGCTGTTTCCTGCCGAAGAATGTCGATATCGACAAATACCTGCGTCTGAGGGAGCAATAGGCCATGCGACGGATCCTGACCCTCGGACTGTTACTGCTGAGCGCCGCGCTGGCGGCCCAGGAGCCGGTCACGACCCATCCGTCCGTCACCGCTTATCTCCAGACCCTGCTCAACGAACCGGTCGACACGATCAATCTCCGTGTCGACCGGTTCATCGAGTCGGTCGGGCAGCAGCAGCCCGAACTGCAGTCGAAGACGGCCGGCCTGGCATTCGACTATTTCACTTCCTCTCCGGTGATGGGACACGAGGCCGTGGCCGTCCACATCGCCGACAACTGGTTCCTCAACGGCCGGCTCAAATTGGAGAACGAGGAACTCTACCCCATCCTCTACACCTTCGCCGAATTCAACCGCAGTTCCCTGATCGGGATGCCGGCCCAGCCGCTCGTGATGGAAGATCCCGACGGCCAGCTGACCGACATCCGCTCGGTTGAAGCAGCCCACAAGATCCTGTTCTTCTACGACACCGAGTGCGCCACCTGCCGGAAAGAAGCGCCGCTGCTGGCCGCGCTGCTGCAGGATTACCAGGGCGACCCCATCACCTTCTTTGCCATCTACACCCAGTCAGACCGGGAAGCCTGGGAGAAATATATCGCCGAAACCTTCGGCGGCCTGGCCAATCCGGCCGTCCGCGTCATCCACCTCTGGGATCCCGAAGCGGCCACCGGATACCATAAGAAATATGCCGTGCTCTCCACGCCGATGCTGTTCCTGCTTGACAGCCAGAACATCATCCGGGGACGCGGCCTCGACAGCGAGGCGCTTGCCCAGATGCTGAGCCTCGACAAGGCACTGGTCCTCCAATACAAGAAGCTGTTCGACAATCTCTTCAGCGCCTTTGAACCGCTGACGATCGAACACGTGGAAGGCATCGTCGATGCCTTCGGCCAGCGGACGGAAGGCCAGCCGGCCTTGCGCAGCGAGGTTTTCCTCCAGCTGTTCAACTATCTCCGCAGAAGCGACAGTTTCCCCAAACAGCAGGGAGCGCTTTACCTGGCGGAAAAATATATCGTCGGCGAGCCGGACGGCTGGTCGCAGGAATTCGTGGACCGGATCGTCCTGGACCTCTCGAAAGCCAGGCTGAACCCGGCCGGCGACAAGGCCACGATGCTGCAGCTGCAGAACAAGCGCGGCAAGCACGTGCCCCTGTATGACAACAAGCACTTCGGCACCCTGATCTTCTTCCACCTGATCGACTGCCAGCAGTGCCAGAAAGAATTCGAGGCGCTCAAGAAACTGCGGAGCGAACTTTACGACATGGATATCCAGGTGGTGCTGGTCTATGTGGGCCAGGAAAAGGAAAACTGGCGGAAATTCGTCCGCAAGCTGTGGCCCACCCGCTGGAAGCTCCTCAACGACTTCGAAAATACCAGCGAGATGCGGACCCTGTATGACCTGGAATACGTCCCGCATCTGTACCTGCTGGACGAAAACGGCGTCATCATCGCCAAAGACATCAGTGTCAGTGAACTGAAAGAATTATTACCCTTGTTATGATCAGCGGAGAATATAAAACCTTCTACGAAGCGCTGCTTCCGCTCATTCCGAAAGAGCGGATGTTCCACGATGCGCTCAGCACCCTGGCTTACGGCACGGATGCTTCCTTTTACCGGCTCATCCCGAAGCTGGTGATACGGGCAAAAGACGAGCGGGAAATCGCCGCCATCCTGCACCAGGCCGACCTGCAGAATATCCCCGTCACCTTCCGGGCCGCCGGCACGTCCCTCTCCGGCCAGGCCATCAGCGACTCGGTACTGGTGATCGTCTCGCACGGCTGGGAGCAGTGGAAAGTGCTGGAAGAAGGCCGGAAGATCCGCCTGCAGCCCGGTATCCGGGGCGGTCGCGCCAATACCTTCCTGGTGAAATACGGCCGCAAGATCGGTCCGGATCCCGCCTCCATCGACTCGGCGATGATCGGCGGCATCGCCGCCAACAACGCCAGCGGCATGTGCTGCGGTACGTCGGAGAATTCCTACAAGACGATGGCCGACATCCGCATCATCCTGCCCGACGGAACGGTGCTCGACACGGCGGACGAAGCTTCGTGCGCCGATTTCCGCCGCACCCACGCATCCTTCCTGGAAGGAATCGCGGGCATCGCGGCCGAAATCAAGGCCGACCCGGAGCTGGAAGCCCGCATCCGCCGCAAATACAAGATCAAGAATACGACGGGCTATTCGCTCAACGCCTTCGTGGACTATGAAGATCCGATCGACATCGTCAAGCACCTGGTCATCGGATCGGAAGGCACGCTCGCCTTCATCGCGGACATCACCTACAACACGGTGGTGGACCACAAACACAAGGCGCTGGCGATGATCACCTATACGAATATCGCCCTGGCCTGCGAGGCCGTACAGATCCTCAAGGCCCAGGGCAAGGTCTCGGCCGTGGAGCTGATCGACCGCGCCGGCGTGCGCAGCGTGGACCAGACGCCGGGCATACCCGCTTTCCTGAAGACCATCGGCCCGGAAAGCTGCGTGCTGCTGGTCGAGACGCGCGCCGCCTCGGCGGAAGAACTCACCGAAAAAGTCGCCGCCATCACGGGCGCCATCGGAAGCGTGCCGACGGAACTGCCTTTCGCCTTCACCACCGATGCCCGGGAGCAGGCCACCCTGTGGAAGCTCCGCAAGGAGATGCTGCCGACCGTGGCCGGCATGCGCCGCAGCGGCACCACCGCCATCATCGAAGACATCTGCTTCCCGATCGAGAAACTTGCCGAGGCGACCGTGCGCCTGCGCGAAGTCTTCGCCGCGGACGGCTACGCCGACGCCGTGATCTTCGGCCACGCCCTGACCGGCAACCTCCATTTCATGTTCAACCAGGACTTTGCCACGGCGGCCGAAGTGGAGAAATACAAGAAATTCATGGACGACGTCGTCAAACTGGTCGTGGACCGTTACGACGGCTCGCTCAAGGCCGAGCACGGCACGGGCCGCAATATGGCGCCGTTCGTAGAATACGAGTGGGGCAGGCAGGCCTATGGGCTGATGCAGCGCGTCAAGGCGCTCTTCGACCCGAAGGGCATCCTCAACCCCGGCGTGATCCTCAACAGCAATCCCCTCGCCCACATTTCGAACCTCAAGCCGATTCCTTCCACGCGCCAGATCGTGGACAAGTGCATGGAATGTGGCTTCTGCGAAGGATACTGCGTGGCCGAAGGGCTTACGCTCTCGCCGCGCCAGCGGGTGGCCGCTTTCCGCGAGATCGAGCGGCTGAAAGCTTCCGGCGAGGAACCGCACCGCGCCGCGGAAATGCAGAAACTCTTCCGCTACGCGGGCGACCAGACCTGCGCCACCGACAGCCTGTGCAACCTGCACTGCCCGGTCGGGGCCGATGCGGGCAAGATGATCAAGGAATTCCGGCACGAAAGCCACACGCCCAAAGGCGAGAAGCGCGCCGTCTGGCTGGCTTCGCACATGGCCGGCGTCACTTCGGCGATGCGCGGCTTCCTCAAGTGCATCCACGCGCTGCGGCTGCTCTTCGGCAAGAAGCTGTTCGGCGCGATGGCCCGCGGCCTGCGCTGGCTCACCGGCGGGGCGCTGCCGCTCTGGAATGAATATATGCCGACGGGGGCCAGTCACCGCGCGGGTATCGCGCCCTCCTCGCAAAAAAGCTGCGTCGGACGCGATACCACGCGCGATGAAATGCGCAAAGTCGTCTATTTCCCGTCGTGCATCACGCGCACGATGGGAACGACCCGCGCCTACAGCAAGGAGCAGGAAGTCACCCGCGTGACGGCCGCCGTCCTGGAGGCCGCCGGTTACCAGATCATCTATCCGGAGAAAATGGATTCGCTCTGCTGCGGCATGCTCTTCTCAAGCAAGGGATACGTGGAGGCCGGCAAACAGGCTTCTGACACGTTGAAGGACGCGCTGATCAAGGCTTCCGAAAACGGCAAGTATCCGATTCTCTGCGACATGACGCCCTGTCTCTATACCATGAAGTCCAATTTCGGCGACACGCTTCCGCTCTACGAGCCGACCGAATTCCTCGACAGATTCGTGATGGACCACCTGACGCTCAAGCCGGTCGATGAGAAGGTGGCGCTGTTCGCCGTCTGTTCGGCCAAGAAGATGGGCGTGGATCCCTGCCTGAAACGGGTGGCGGAGCGTTGCGCCCGCGAAGTGGTCGTGGTCGATTCCAACTGCGACGGCTTTGCCGGTGACCGTGGCTTCCTCTTCCCCGAGCTCAACGAACACGGGTTGCGGGATCTGAAGCGTCAGATTGAAGGCTGCGATGAAGGCGTCGCCGTCAGCCGCACCTGTGAAGTCGGCCTCTCCCGCAACAGTGGCATCGTTTTCAAATCAATCGTCTATCTGGTGGCCCGCGCCGCCGGTCTGGATATACAGAAGTAGCTTATGTACAAAGGTCTGAAAGAATATGTGAAGTTCCTGGAGGAGAAGGGCGAGTTGCGCCGGATCGGGGATTTCGTGGATCCGGTGCTGGAGATTGCCAGTGCAAGCGCGCTGGAGGCGAAGAAGCCCGGCGGCGGCAAGGCGCTGCTGTTTGAGAATACGGGCACGGCTTTCCCGGTGCTGACCAATCTGATGGGCTCCGAGGCGCGCATCCGCTACACGCTGGGAGCCGAACCGCAGGAAGCCGGGACCAGGCTCCTGGAACTGAGCGACATCCTGTTGGGCGGCAGCCGCACGTGGCACGACAAATGGAAGATGCTGCAGGCGGCAGGACGCATCGCCGCCTGGAAGCCGCGCCCGCACAAAGGTCATGCGCCCTGCCAGGACGTCGTGCAATACGCGGCGCAGCTGAGCCAGCTGCCTGCCCTGAAGGAATGGCCGCAGGATCCCGGAAGCTTCCTCAGTTTCGCGCATATCCATACCTGCAATCCCCTGACCGGTGCGCACCGCACGGATCTTTTCGAGATCCAGCCGGTAGATGACACGAACGCGATCCTGCACTGCCCGGCCGATAGTTCCCTCGCGCAGTATCTGGCAGACTGTCCCCCCCGCCTGCCCGTCGCCGTATGCCTGGGCGGCGATCCGGTCCATTCCTGGATTGCCTCCACGCCCCTGCCGGAAGCCATCGACCCCTTCCTGCTGGCCGGTTTCCTGCGCGGGAAGCCGGTGGAGACGGTCAAGTGTTTCACCCAGGAGCTGATGATCCCCGCAGAATGCGACCTGGTCATCGAGGGGTACATCCAGAAAAGCGAAGAGAAGATTGACGGCCTGTACCCGAAATTCCACGTCTCCTGCATCTCACACCGTTTCGACGCCATCTGCCCCGCCCGGGTCCCCGGTGCCTCCTCCCTCGAATCCACGTTGATGCAGCAGGCGTCTGAAAGCATGTTCCTTCCCCTATCCCGTCACTTCAAGCCATGAAGAATATCGCCGTTTACCTGGGTTCCGCACCCGGATGCAACGAAATCTACAAAGGGCTGGCCTACGAACTGGGCTTCCGGCTGGCCAAGGCCGGCCTGACGCTGGTCTATGGCGGCGCTGCCGTCGGAACGATGGGCGCGCTGGCCGACGGGGCGCAGGACGGCGGAGGCCGGGTCATCGGGGTTTTTCCCCGCGGCTTCCGCGGCACGAAGGAAGTCCGCGAAAGCGGCATCCCGGTCGTCCGCGAAGGGCTCTCGGAATTCATCGAAACGGCCGACTTCGCCGAGCGCAAACAGGTGATGGAAGACCGCAGCGACGCCTGCATCGTGATGCCGGGCAGTTTCGGCACAATGGACGAACTGTTCACCTACGCCTGCAACCGCGCCATCGACAAACATAGCAAGCCGATTCTCATCTTCAACTTCGAAGGCTACTACGATCCGCTCAAGCAGTTGCTTGCCAACATGCAGCAGGCCGGTTTCATGAAGCCGGTCATGGCCGGCGCCATCCGTTTCTTCGATACCATCGAAGAGATCATCGCAGCGCTTCACTGATTGCGTTTTTTTCGTATCTTTGCGCCAGCCTGCAGGGTGCAGGCGAAGGGGTGCTGAGGCTTTAAGCCGAGGCTGAGATGATACCCTCACTACCTGATCGGGGTAATTCCCGCGTAGGAAAAGCTATCTTCCCGTCCCCCTTATTGTGTTTTACAAATAAGGTATTTATCCATGAGATTCCATTTTGTCTGCACAGCGCTGGCCGCCCTGGCCCTGTCTGCTGTGAATCCTGCCGCAGCGCAGGAACCCGATTCCCTGCAGGTTGAAAAACTGCAGGAAACCGTCATCAGTGCCGTTCGCGCCGCGAAGGACGCACCGTTCGCGGTCGCAAACATCCGCCGCGCCGAACTCCAGGATTTTTCCAGTTCCGGCCGGGAACTTCCGATGCTGTTCTCCCGGACTCCGGGCATCATCGCCTGGAGTGAAAACGGCGTGGGCACCGGCACCACCTACCTGCGTATCCGCGGTGCGGGCGGCAGCCGCATCAACGTAACGCTTGACGGCGTGCCGCTCAACTCCCCGGAAGACCAGACCGTGTTCTGGGCCAATATGAATTCTTACGGCAAACTGCTCTCCAGCGTGCAGATCCAGCGCGGCGTGGGGACCTCCACGAACGGCGACGGCGCCTTCGGCGGCACCATCGCCTTGGGGACGAAAGCCCCTTCACTCGTTCCGACGGGCGAAATCACCGCATCCTACGGTTCCTTCAATACGCTCAATGTCGGCGGCGACCTTTCCACCGGCCTGCTGTGGAACCACCTGGTCGTGGACGGTGCCTACCACCAGACCACGACCGACGGCTTCCTGCACGGTACCGCCGGCCGCTCGGGCAGCTGGTTCGGCGGACTGAGCTGGCTGGGCCGCGACTGGAAACTCTCCTACAAGCTGCTGGGCAATTTCGAGAACACCGGCCAAGCCTGGAACGGAGTCACCGCCGGCAACAACGACCTGTCCATTATGGACGGCACCTACGGGGCAAAGACCGGCATCCGGACCTACAAGGATATGTGGGAGGCCGGCCTGGGCCAGTACAACTCCCTCTATGAACTGATGTCCATCGACGGCACGGAATACACCACCGAACGATACCGGATGAGCGACGGCAGCCTATGGCCGCGCACCACGGACAACTTCTGGCAGACCCATCACATCCTGAATTTCTCCTGGGACATCGACGACTGGTGGAAACTCTCCGTCTCGCCCCACTACACGCACGGCTACGGCTATTATGAAGAGTTCCGCAGCCAGAACAAGATCAACAAATACGGTCTCGAATACTTCAAGGACAGCCAGGGCAACAAGATCAAGAAGACGGACTTCGTCCGCCGGAAGGGGCTGCTGCAGGACACGTACGGCGTCGTGGCGAACGTCACGTTCCGCAAGGGCGCCTGGGACGTCATCGGCGGCGCGTCCGTCCAGCAGTTCACGGGCAATCATTTCGGCTACCTGACCTATGCGGCCAGCCCGGAAGTGGCCGCCCGCTACGGCATCTCCGAAAAGGATCCGCGCAAATACTACGACTCCGACGCCTCCAAGCTGGATGCAAGCGGCTATGTGAAGGCATCCCTGGCGCTGAGCGAAGCCTGGAGCGTGTTCGGGGACCTGCAATACCGCCACGTCCGCTACCGCACGGACGGCTACAACGACAAATACGTCATCGACAAGGAGACGGATATCCCGTCCAAACATATCCTGAACGTGGACGTCAGCTATGATTTCTTCAACCCAAAGGCAGGCGTCAACTTCAGCCGGGACGGCCACCGCGCCTTCGCATCCTTCGCGATGGGACACCGTGAGCCGGAACGCAACAACTTCACCGACAACGGCAAGTATCCCGCCCCGCGCGCCGAGCGCGTGCTGGACTGGGAAGCCGGTTACCAATATGAAGGACAGGCCTGGCGCGCCGGCGCCACGTTCTACTATATGCGCTACCGCGACCAACTGGTCCAGACCGGCGCGTTGAGCGAGATCGGCGAACCGCTGACCACCAACATCCCGGATTCCTACCGCCTGGGCGCGGAGCTGACCGCGGGCTGGGACGTCACGCGCTGGCTGACCCTCGAGGGCAACGCCGCCCTGAGCCGCAACCGCCTGCTCGACTTCGACGAAGTCATCGAAGACTGGGACGACTGGAAGGACAATCCGGACTATGCCAAATACCACTGCGACAGCAACGGCGATGAAGCCCGCTCCTTCCACTACGACGACAAGACCCTGGCGTTCTCGCCCTCGGCAATCCTGAACGGTTTCGTGAACCTGCATTTCGGGGCCTTCCGCGCCGTCTGGCACACGGGATTCGTGAGCCGGATGTACCTGGACAACAGCGAAAACGAGCTCCGCTCCCTGCCGGCCTACAGCCTGTCGAGCCTTTCACTCGGCTATACGCTGCGGCTGAAAGGCTTCCTGAAGGAGATCGATTTCGGCGTGGAAGGAAACAACCTGTTCAACGCCCGCGTAGCGCAGAGCGGCTGGGTTTACAGCGCCGTGTGCGAGAGCTACGGACACACCCCGGACAACCGCTACTACCAGCTTGGCTTCGTACCCGTCGCCGGCCTGACTGTCCTCGGACACGTCACGCTGCGCTTCTGATCGTAATCACGTTTATTCGATCTTGTCGAGTTTGACGTCCGGAATCGACGTCAGCTGCGGGAGCAGTTCGGTGGTGTAGGTCTTCTGCGCGACGTTCAGGATGGCTTCGACCTTATAGCCGGATTCACTGCGGGAAAGGGAATACGACTCGACGCCTTTTCCAAGCGTCTGGATCGCCGCAATCAACGACTCCTGCTTATCGGACTGGAAGGTGACGGTGATCTGACGGCGGCCGATCCTGCGAGTCAGCCGGTTGACAATATCGATCCAGGCCAGGACGATGACCGCTGCGCTGACGCCGACGACATACATGCCGCTGCCGACGGCCAGTCCCATCGCGGACGTGACCCAGAGGCCGGCGGCCGTCGTCAGGCCGCTCACGCGGTTCTGCTGTTTGAGAATGATGCCGCCGCCGAGGAAACCGATGCCGGACACGACACCCGCGGCTACACGGGCGGCATCGAAGCGTGCTGCACCGGCAAAGCCGTATTGGGAAACGACCATGAACAGGGCAGATCCGATGGCAACCAGGACATGCGTACCGATGCCGGCGCCTTTGGCGCGGTATTTCCGTTCAAAACCGATGGCGGCGCCGATCAGGGATGCAGCGGCCAGACGGATGATTAATTCGAGTGTCTGTGAGATTTCCATCGTTTATTTTTTATTTTTGTAGATTCTTTCAGAATGTAAAAATAAGAAAAAAACGGACTAAACATCCCAGCGCCATGAGATTCTACATCGTCGATGCCTTCACGGATGAGCCTTTCGGAGGCAATACGGCCGGCGTGGTCCCCCTCGGCCCCGGCAGTGATTTCCCGGAAGATGAACTGATGCGCAAGGTCGCCGCCGAACTCCGCTATTCGGAGACCGCCTTTATCCGGCAGGACGGACCGGCGGAATTTACCGTCCGCTATTTTACGCCCGCCGGTGAAATCGACCTCTGCGGCCACGCGACCATCGCGTCGTTCGGCACCCTTTTCCGGGAAGGGATCGTCCCGGAAGGGATTCCCTGCCTGAATCATACCAAAGCCGGCGACCTGGAGATCATCCCGGGTCCCACGACGATGATGCAGATGGCCCGTCCCCGGCTCGCAGGCACCTTCGAAGACGAATCCCTGCTGGCAGAACTGCTCTCCGCCATGGGCGGACTCACGCGCGAAGACCTGGCGCCGCTTCCCGTCGAAAGTATTTCGACCGGCATCCCCGACATCATCCTGCCCGTCCGTGACCTGAAGACGCTCCAGTCCCTGCGTCCGGACATGGACGCCCTCTCGCAGTTGAGCACCCGGCTCGATGTGGTCGGTGTCCACGCGTTGGCGACCGTTCCGGGAGACGGCTATACGGCACACGTGCGCAATTTCGCACCCCGCTATGCCGTTCCGGAAGAATCGGCCACCGGTACGGCCAACGCCGCCCTGACCGGCTATCTCTTCCGCAACCGGCTCATCGGCGACGGCGCCACGTGCCGTTTCCTCCAGGGTGAAGCGATGGGCCGTCCGTCCCTGGTCCTGTCCACCCTCCGGCTGAAAGACGGCATTCCCGACATCCGGGTCGGTGGCCCCTGCGCCATCGTCGCCCGGGGAAGCCTGCTGTGAAATTCCTTTGCAACAACCTAAAAACCAATACCTGTAATGAAATTCTTTCTCGACACTGCCAACGTCGAAGACATCCGGAAAGCCAATGCGATGGGTGTCATCTGCGGCGTAACCACCAACCCTTCCCTCATCGCCAAAGAAGGCCGCGACTTCAAACAGGTCGTCGCGGAGATCGCCTCCATCGTGGACGGTCCCATCAGCGGCGAAGTCAAGGCGACCACCACGGACGCCGAAGGGATGATCCGGGAAGGCCGCGAAATTGCCGCCATCCACAAGAACATGGTCGTCAAGATCCCGATGACCGTTGAAGGACTCAAGGCCTGCCACGCCCTGGCAGCAGAAGGCATCCAGGTCAACATGACGCTCATCTTCACGGCCAACCAGGCGCTGCTGGCCGCCCGCTCCGGCGCAGCCTTCGTCAGCCCGTTCGTCGGACGCCTCGACGACATCAGTGTCCGCGGCACCGACCTGATCGCCGAAGTCGCCGAGATCTTCCAGCGCCACGGCATCAAGACCGAGATCATCGCCGCCAGCATCCGCCACCCGATGCACGTGACCGAATGTGCCCTTGCCGGCGCCGACATCGCCACGGTTCCCTACAAAGTCATCGAACAGATGACCCACCACCCCCTGACCGACCAGGGCATCGAAAAGTTCCGCAATGACTACGAAGCCGTTTTCGGCAAATAAAACCGGAAGAAAATTGGAATAATCGCTTTAATTCGTTAACTTTGTTGGATTGAAATCCGCAAACCAGTTAACGAATTATGGCAGATAAGCAATTACTATTAGGAGATGAAGCCGTAGCGCTGGGTGCTTTGCACGCAGGGCTCAGCGGCGTTTATGCCTATCCGGGCACTCCCTCTACCGAAATCACGGAGTACATCCAGGGCCATCCGCTCACGGCGGAACGCCATGTGCACGACGTCTGGTCGAGCAATGAAAAGACCGCCATGGAAGGGGCGCTGGGCATGAGCTATGCCGGCAAGCGCGCCCTGGTGTGCATGAAACACGTAGGAATGAACGTCTGCGCCGATCCGCTCATGGGCTCGGCCATGACCGGCGCCAACGGCGGCCTCGTGGTGGCTGCCTGCGACGATCCCTCGATGCACAGCTCGCAGAACGAGCAGGATTCCCGATTCTGGGGTACGTTCGGCATGATGCCGGTCTTCGAACCGTCCTCCCAGCAGGAGGCCTATGCGATGACCCGCGCCGCTTTCGATTATTCCGAGGAGAATACGATCCCCGTCATCATGCGCCTGACCACCCGCATGGCCCACTCCCGCGCCGTGGTCACGCCCGCCGACGAGATCCGCCCGCAGAACGAGCTGCACTACCCTGCCCATCCCAAACGCTGGGTCACCCTGCCGGTCAACGCCCGCGTGCGCAACCGTGAACTGATCAAGGACTATGCGAAATTCGAAGCCGACGCCGCCACGTCGAAGTTCAACTGGCTGACCGACGGCCCCGACCACGCGATGGGCGTGATTGCCTGCGGTATCGCGTACAATTACCTGATGGAGAACTATCCGGACGGCTGCCCGTATCCGGTCCTGAAGGTCTCGCAGTATCCGTTCCCGCGCGAACTGGCGCGCAAACTGGCAGGCATGGTGAAGACCATCCTCGTGCTCGAAGAAGGCCAGCCGCTCGTGGAGAACATGCTCCGCGGCGTATTCCCGACTGACGTCAAGATCCTCGGCAGGATCGACAACACCGTCACCCGCGACGGCGAGTTCTCCCCCGACATCGTCCGCAAGGCCTGCGGCCTGCCGGCCCGTCCGGAGTTCGCCCCGTCCCAGGTGCTCGCCCCGCGTCCGCCGGCCCTCTGCCAGGGCTGCGGCCACCGCGATTTCTATACCGCCCTGAACAACGTGCTCAAGAAAGACTATCCGACCGCCCGCGTATTCAGCGACATCGGCTGCTACACGCTCGGTTACATGTCGCCCTTCAACGCCATCCATACCTGTGTGGAAATGGGCGCTTCGTTCACGATGGCACAAGGCGCCGCATACAGCGGAACCTGGCCGGCCGTGGGCGTGATCGGCGACTCGACCTTCACCCACAGCGGCATGACCGGCCTGCTGGATGCCGTCAACGGCAATGCCGACGTGGTCCTGTGCATCTCGGACAACCTGACCACCGCCATGACGGGCGGACAGGATTCGGCCGGCACGGGCCGCATCGAAGCCATCTGCGCCGGACTCGGCGTGGACCCGGCCCATATCCGCACCATCGTCCCGCTGCCGAAGAATTATCCCGACATGGAACGGGTGATCCGGGAGGAAATCGAATACCACGGCGTCTCGGTCATCGTCTGCCGCCGCGAATGCATCCAAACTGCCAGAAGACACGCTAAGAAATAACACAATGAAACAAGATATCATTCTCGCCGGCGTGGGAGGACAAGGCATCCTCTCGATCGCCACGGTCATCGGTTCGGCCGCCCTGGAGCAGGGGCTCCACCTGAAGCAGGCCGAAGTACACGGCATGAGCCAGCGCGGCGGCGACGTCCAGTCGAACCTCCGCCTGTCGTCCGATCCCATCTTCAGCGACCTCATTCCGCGCGGCGCCGCCGACCTGGTCGTCTCGCTCGAACCGTTGGAGGCCCTCCGCTACATTCCTTTCCTCGCCCCCGAAGGCTGGATCATCACCAACACCGTCCCCTTCGAAAATATCCCCGACTATCCGCCGATGGACCAGGTGATGGGCGAATTGAACAAGCTTCCGCGCGTGATCGCCATCGACGTGGATGCCATCGCCAAGGAAGTAGGGTCGCCGCGCAGCGCCAACATGGTGCTGCTGGGTGCCACCGCCGCCGTGCTGCACATCCTCGATCCCGAAAAGCTCCGCGCCGGTATCCGCAAGATCTTCGGCCGCAAGGGCGAAGCCGTCGTAGAAGCCAATATCAAAGCCTTCGATGCCGGACTGGCATCGGCCCAAAAGAAGTAGCCTATGAACTATATGACTGCTGACGAGGCTGTCCGCCTGGTCAAGAGCGGCGACACCGTCTGCTGCCAGGGAAGCACCTCCGTACCCGTGCTCCTGCAGGAAGCGCTCGCACGTCGCGCAGACGAACTGCGCGACGTGCAGATCGTCTCCGGATTCAACATCACCGAAGGCCCGGCCCCGTTCTGCAAACCCGAATACAAGGATTCGTTCCTGATCAACAGCATTTTCGTCTGCGCCGACCAGCGCAAGCACATTGCCCAGGGATACGGCTCGATGACCCCGAGCTTCCTCAGCGAGGTGCCCTACCTGTTCCGCAGCGGCCTGCTGCCCATCGACGTGGCCTTCATCAACTGCTCGCTGCCCGATGAGAACGGTTACTGCAGCTATGGCATCGGATGCGACATTTCCGTGGCAGGTGTTGAATGTGCCAAGGTCGTCATCGCGCAGGTCAATGAAAGCATCCCCTATCTTTACGGAGGCTGCCTGATCCACGAGTCGAAGATCACGGCGGCCGTGCGCTGCAACGTGCCCCCCATCGCCATGCAGTTCGGCGAGCCGACGGAGATCGAGAAAGCCATCGGCGCCAACGTGGCGGCCGAGATCCCCGACGGGGCCTGCCTGCAGATCGGTGTGGGCGGCATTCCGAACGCCATCCTGAACGGCATCCAGCACCACAAGCATCTGGGCCTCCATACCGAGGCGATGACCGACGGTGTCATCCGCCTGATGAAGGAGGGGGTCATCGACAACTCGCTCAAGAAGGTGCATCCGGGCGTGAGCATCGCGGCCCTCGCCCTGGGTTCCAAGGAGATGTACCAGTACATCGACCACAACAAGACGATGGAATTCTACGACGTGGCCTATACCAACGACCCGTTCCTGATCGCACAGAACCCCAAGGCCTGCGCCATCAATTCGGCGCTCGAAGTAGATCTGACGGGCCAGATCTGCGCCGACTCCATCGGCGAGATGATCTTCTCGGGCGTGGGCGGCCAGCACGACTTCATGTACGGCTGCTCCCTGTCGGAAGGCGGCAAGTGCTTCATCGCCCTGCCCTCCCGCACGAACAAGGGCAAGAGCAAGATCGTCCCGACGCTGACGCCGGGCGCCGGCGTGGTGACCACCCGTTTCCAGGCCCAGTACATTGCCACGGAATACGGCATCGTGTTCCTGCGCGGCAAGAACCTGGCCCAGCGCGCCAAAGCCCTGATTTCGATCGCCCATCCCGACGACCGCGAAGAACTCGAGAAAGCCGCCTGCCAACGCTTCGGCTACAGTTTCCTGCGGCTGAAATAGTGCACCGTCCGAGGTAATTTCCCCGGACGGTGTCAGCCGCCTCAGCAGCCTTTGCTCGTCATGATATTGAGGACCATTTCGTCGGTGAGGCACATCGCATCGGCGCCGATGGCGGTCAGGTTGTGGATGGAGCGGTCCACGTCATCGTCCACGATGCCTTCCTGGGAAGTGACGCATTTGCCTTCCATCGCAAGCAGTGCCGAAAGCACGGCCGTTGATACGCCGGACGTGATCTTGAGCGCACACGAAGGTTTGGCTCCGTCGCAGATCATCCCGGTCAGGTTGGCCACCATATTCTTGACAGCCGCACAGCAGCGTGCATAGTCGCCGCCCATCAGATAGGTCACGCCCACGCTGCTGCCCGTGCTGGCAACCACGCAGCCGCACAGCGCTGAGAGCCGGCCCAGGGACTGCTTGATGTAGATAGCCGTCAGATGGCTGAGCATCAGCGCCCGGATGAGTTCCTCCTCCGTATTTTCGTTTTCGGCGGCATAGACGCACACCGGATTGGTGGCGCAGATGCCCTGGTTGCCGCTGCCCGAATTGCTCATCACGGGAATCATCGCGCCGCCCATCCGGGCGTCGCAGGCGGCCGCCGTCCGGGCGATCATCTTGGAATAGATGCTGTCGCCCAGGATGCCTTTCGACAGCGGACGGTCGATGGTCTTGCCCAGATTGTGTCCGTAGTTGCCTTTGAGGGCCTCGCGGGCTGCGCTCATATTGTAGTCGCGGGTCTCGAGGATGAAACGGATCTCGTCGAGCGGCGCCGTCGTAGCGAAATCCCAGACCAGCTTCAGGTTCAGGGCGATGTCTTCATTGTCGGCAGCTGCATGGCCGGCGCCGGAGGGTAGCAGCCGCTGCAGCGTGGCCTCGTCCAGGCGGCCGTCCTGCACGAAGATGAAATTCGTATGGCCCTTGGCGATGACCGCCGTGGCTTGCCGGTCCCCGGCCGAAGCGATGATTTCGATATAGAGTTTCTCCGAAATGCCTTTTTTGAGCTGGATGCCGATCCGGTTCTCCGAAATGAACTGTTTGCCTTCTTCCAGTTTTTCCGGCGTGAGGTCGCGCAGCACTTCCAGCTGATAGTCGCTCTTGCCGACCAGGGCGCCCAGGGCAATGGCAATCGGCAGGCCGGTCATCCCCGTACCGGGGATGCCGACGCCCATCGCATTTTTCAGGATGTTGGCACTCAGCAGGGCCTCGATCTTATCGGGCTTGCAGCCCAGTTGTTCCACGGCACGGGCCGTACACAGGGCGACGGCCATCGGTTCGGTGCAGCCGATGGCAGGGACGACTTCTTTATGGACCAGCGCCAGGATGCGCTCACGGGTAACTTTGTCAATCATTGTCGGACGGATTTAATCTTACAAATATACAAAATCTCCCGCCTATTCCCCTATTTTATTGACTGCGGTACCCGCTGGGCGAGATTCCGCCGTGCCGCTGGAAATAGCGGTAGAAGTCCATCTGGTTGCTGAAATGCAGTTCCCAGGCAATCTCCTTGACGGAAAGCGAAGTGTGTTTCAAATAGTAACGGGCCTCCATCAGCACGTATTCCGCAATCCATTCGGGGGCTGTACGCCCCGTGTCCGCCTTGACAGCCGCTGAGATGTATTTCGGGGTCATGGCCAGACGGCCGGCATAGAACTCCAGGTCCCGCCGCTCCGCGTGGTAGCGCGCCAGCAGGGCCAGAAAGCGGCCGGTGAGCGGATTGCGCCCCTGCCGCAGCAGGGTGTCCCGGTCGGCGATGCGGTCCCAGATGTGCGTCAGCTCAATATTCATCGCACGGAGCAGGTAGCCCAGGCTCCGGGTCAGGTCGGCGTGGCGGTCGCCCGCAACCGAGCGGAAGATATTGCGGAAATTATGGATGAGGATCATCGTCCGCGTATCAACTTTGACCATCCGGCAGCGGAAGGCATAGAGGGCGCCCAGGCGGTCGAATTCCATCTCCTCGAGCATTTTCTCCGAAAGGGCCATCAGCGTGATCTCCCCCGGCTCCGCATCCCGCCTCCAGGAAAAGGACAGAATATCCTCGGGCAGGCTGAC
>ODAI010877716.1_pt1 | contig 19582 bp, 16 predicted proteins | sample 1539321 | NCBI WGS metagenome assembly ODAI01 (sample SAMN02144231, study PRJEB22623) | gut metagenome | biome: sheep rumen | host: Ovis aries | place: New Zealand
GAAAAGGATTTTTAGTTAAACATAGGCTTGTACGCTGTGGCTCGTTGAGGGTTGCAGCGTATTTTTTTGTGCTGCCTACATCTGCGGGAAGCAAATTACGTCACAGGCCCGGCGAATGCCGGGCCTGCGTGTTTTATTCTGTTTTCTCGATCAGCACAGTGGCATAGGCAGAGATGCCCTCTTCCCGTCCTGTGAATCCGAGGTGCTCCGTCGTGGTCGCCTTGATGGAGATATCGTCGGTGTCGCATCCGATAATCTCCGCCATGCACCGTTGCATGGCCGGGATATGCGGATTGAGCTTAGGGTGCTCTGCACACACCGTGGCATCGATGTTGCCCACCCGGTAGCCCTTGGTAGCGATCAATGCCACCACCTCGCGCAGAATCACCTTGCTGTCCATATCCAACGTATCATTGGAGTTGTCGGGGAAATGGAAACCGATGTCACGCATATTGGCCGCACCGAGGATGGCGTCGGCGATGGCATGTATCAGCACATCGGCATCGCTATGGCCCAGGAGTCCGAGGTGATGCTCTATCTTGATTCCCCCCATCCAAAGGTCACGTCCCTCTGTCAGTTGATGGACATCGTATCCGAATCCTACTCTGATTCTCATACTACCCCCTCCTCTATTTTCTCTTGAACAAGTCCTTGATGCCATCCATGTCGAACGACAGCGTGAAGCGCAGCGTCTGATCAAGCGGGTTGCTCTTGGCCGTGGCGATGACATAGCCCGCATCGAGCGAGAAGACATTCATCTTGAAACCCGCGCCCACGGTGAAATACTTCCTGTTACCTTTGTTCTCGCTCTCATGGTGATAACCAGCCCTGAGCAGGAACTTATCGTTGTAGTTGTACTCCGCGCCCACGCTCCACTGAATCTCCTGCAATTCCTCAGAGAATCCGTTTGGAGCGTCGTTGAAACTCTTGAACATACCGCTGATGCTGGAGACATCGAAATACTCCTTCTCCAGTCTGTCCATATACTCCTGCGACGTTTCCTCCTCCTTCTGTTTGGGATAGGTAGGCACGAGCAGTTTGTTGGCATCAGCAGCGATGGTAAAGCGGTTGTACTCATCAATGGGAATCATCAGCGAGGCGCCCAGTCGCATGTTGGTGGGGATGAACTCGCTATGCTCGTCGCCGCCGAAAGAGATCTTGCTACCGATGTTGCTGACGTTGAATCCTAAGCCCACCTGGCACTCACGCGCCCCGATATTAAGGTAGTTCTGATAGTAGAGAGCCACATCAGCAGCGAAAGCCGATCCTGGACTTGTATCCTCGCTGTAGTCGTAGGTGAGGTCGGAGTAGATCCATCTCACTGCGGCAGCGATGGAGAACTGCTCGCTCAACATCAGTGAGTAGCCCACGTCGAGCGACATCTCATAGGGATTGATGGTCATGTCATTGGAGCCATCGAGCGAACTGTTGGTGATGACCTCGCCGAGCGAGAAATACCTCAGCGATCCCGACACCGCGCTATAGTCGCCGATGCGATAGTAACCCACGAGATAAGCCAGGTCCATGTCGTTGACGAGTTGTCTGAGCCACGGTGTGTAGTTGAGGGCCACTCCAGCCCTGGAGATGGTGAAAGGATATTTGGCCGGGTTCCAGTATTGCGACACCACGTCGGGATCGGTGGCCGCGCCCACATCACCCATACCTGCGGAACGGGCATCAGGAGCTATGGTCTGCGAGGTGACCGAAGCGTTGACGGGGTTGAACATATCCTCCTTTTGCGCCATCGAGGAGAGCGGCAACAGCAAGAGAGTCATCAAGGAGGCAGTTCTCGTGAATTGTTTTTTGATATGCATCGCTGATCTATTTCAGGAGTTAAAACGGATTACTACATTCAAACACTTATTTAAAACGTGATGAGCGCTCAATTATTGTCTATCACGATGAGTTTCTTGGATTTCGACACCGTCTTGCTACCATCACAGGCTACGCTCACACGGTAGAGGTATACCCCCGTCTGGAGTTTTCTCCCGCCATCGATGGTCAGATCCCAGTCGACGGTGAAAGCCCCGTCGGTGGACACGCCGTTCTCGCTGTACGTCCACAAATGCCTGCCCGAGACATCAAACACGTCCAGAATGACATCCATCACACTTCCTGTGCGGTCGTGGTTGATGATGAAGGTAGTCGACGTCGAGGCTGGATTATTGGTACAGCTGATGCTGTGCAGCGTCGGTTTGAGTCCGCTGGCGACGTTGAAAGACAACTGGGCCGTCGACGCGTTGTTAAGGATATCCCACGCCCTGAATTTCAGGTTATGCATGCCCGGTTTGAGTTCTGGAATGCTGTAGTAGGTGGAGCCACTGGTATAGCTGCCGAAATCGAAGGTGAAATGGTCGTTGAGCACATAAGTCATCGACATCTCGTCATCGATGATCAGTTCGAGGTCATGTCCGATGCCCGTTCCCGCGGCATTGATGCCATCCTTGTCGGTGACTTGCGCCACGAAATAGGGAGTGGTGTTCACCGTTCCGCCGTTGGTGAAGTTGGGTGAGTTGAGATAGCAATAGATCGACGGTCCGATGGAGTCATTGCCCGCCACGTCAGTACCACCCACGGAGAACCCGTCACACTGTCCGTTGGCCAGTGAGCGGTGGTCGTTGCTGACGGCGTATAGATTGATCATGCCCTCCCCGTCGGAGTAGTTGATGTCCATCGGCACAGCGAAAGAGAAGGCGAACTGTCCGTTGTGCACGCTGTCGGAGCCATTGAAGAGCACATTAGGCCGGTCGTAATACTCAAACTTGGTCTTAGCGTCCTCAGCCTGTCCACGGCAGATGACTTTCTCCTGCGAGTCGCGCACCGTCGCCGTCACCAGTCCGGAGAACGTCTCGTCGCGCTGTCCTTGCCGTTCGATGTGTCCTTTCACATTCACGATGCTCCCGGCGTGTATGGCGATGTCATCCTGCTTGTCGACCGCCATGCCATTGATACTGTCGACCACCGTCCTGAGCATCGGCACATGCAGCCTCAAGGCAGGGTCGCCGAGAAGCGAGAAGCGCAGTTTGTTGCTCGAGAGGTCCCTCTTCGAGGTGATCATTTCGTTTTTTGCCCTCCGCTGAGCCTCGCCGATAGTCAGCGGTTTCCCATTCTCGGCACTCAGCACGTGGGTGATGAAAGCCCGGTTGATGTAGGCGTTGTAACTCTGGTAGACCGTACGAGTCGTACCGAAGAACGCCATCGAGCCACCCTTTTTGTTGAGCAGGCAAGCCACACCGATATTTTCCTCCGCCATGTCAAACGGCATGATGTCGCAGGAAGCAGTCACCCAGAGCGGCATGTGCGTGTTGTTGAAGTTCTGGAAGTCCTGCAAGGTGAGCACCCTCTCATGCGAGATGCTGATGGCCGATCCATGTCCTGAGTAATCGATAACCAGGGCACCGTTCTCCTGCAGTTGCCGGATGTCTTTTGTACAGTCGGGATAGGTGTTTCCCGTAGCGGAAGTGACCCGTTTGTAAGCATCCCACATCACCTTCTTGATCTGGAATCCCGGATAGAGAGAAGTGACTGTGGCAGCCAGGTCTTCGGCATCCCTGAGGTGAGAGTTTCCATTGCCGTCATCACCCAGCACCGCCACGAGGTTCTGCCAGGCGCCAGCGTCGGCATTGAGGATATAGTTGATGGTCTTGTCGGTGAGCGTCTTGGCATCCTCGACCGTGTGCACGGGGAAGCGACCCACCGCAACGTCGAGTTTGTCGGAACTTTCGCGGTCGGTGCCCTCGCCGTCGTCGAGCAAGGCGATGAAGCCGTCGTCGACCAGGCAATAGATCTCGTTGAATGACTCCTCGCTCTCATGACAGAGCAGGAAATCGTCGGGAGAGAACTTGCGGCAGTCGCTGGTGAGCATGCGGTTATCCCAAAAGCCATCGCCGAAGAGCAGCACGTGCTTAGGCATATCGGCCTCGTTCTCCGCCCTGTCGTAAAGCATTTTGAGGTAACGCCGATAGGCATTGATATCGGGTGTGCCGCTGGAGAACTCGTTGAAGAGTTCATCAGCCGGGACGATGCGCACTCTCATCGAGTCACGCTCCTCGTGAAGGGCAGCGATCCGCCTGGCCTGCTCCAACAATTTCTGCGAGGTAGGGATAATGATCACCAAGTCGGCCGGTCCATGTCCGTGGAGATCTTGATTGGTGATGCGGTGCACATATTCAGGAGCAGGTATGCCCGAATAGGTGAGGGCGGTCATGTTTCTTGGTGTGGCGGTATAGATATCGATGAAATCGAGCCGTGCCGGTCCACCGGAAAGGGTACTGATCGTCAAGGTGTTGGTAGCACTGAGGTTATCGACCTCGAAGACCTGCGAGGATTCCTTTCCCTTGTCATAACTGCCGAGAGAAATTGTCAGGGTACCCAGGACAGAGTCGTTGAGTGCCACTTGTACTTTGGTGTTAGAGCCGGCCGTCACATTGACGGCCACCTTCCCGTGTCTGTCTGCACTGGGACTGTTGAGCGTGTAAGTCTGAGAGGCACCTGCGTTGACAGGGGTGTTCTCAAACAAGTTGCGCCCACCCATGAACCACGAGAAGTTATCGACCTCATGGAGCGAGTGGTAATGTTCTGGCCGAGGATAAGAAGAACTGACAAAGGACGCGCTGTCGATACTCAACGGAGTGTCGTCGGACTGTGTGATGAAATAATAGCCGTAATCGGAATAATAGTTGCGTGTGCGCCGCATGGATGTCGGTTGTGCCCATGAGACCGGTCCCTGCGCATAGAAGAGCCTTCGCCCTCCCACATCACAAGTGGGCACCTCCTTCAGGTCATCAGTGGCCACGAGTTCCTCAGGCACGAGTTTCTCATTCTGCAATGCGCCACCATACCCGAAGATCCTCACCTTGCTCAGGTCGGAGAACCCCGCCTCGCGGATCAAGGCCTCAGAGAGCTGGTAAACGCCGGAAGACGGCACCCGTATCTTCGCCCAACTACCCGAAGCCAGCACCGAGTGCTCGGCATAGCGGTCGGCCTTGGTTCGTGGAGCCCTGAGCTTCTGTGCGGCAAGAGCCGGTTTCGCCTCCACCTGGAGCATGAAGCTCACCAGCATCTGGTCCTTGCCCTCATGCCTGACAAGAGGCATGAACAGCACCTCCAGCGATGCTTTTTTGCGATCCATCACGACATGCGTCTCCACCACCGGGGTCTCGGGCAGAGGTTCCTCAGTGATAGCCCGGAGCTTTCGCCTGCTGTAGGGAGTCATCTCCTCATATTCCGGATAGAGGATCCGCACCGAGTAGACAGAGTCGCTCACCATTCCCTGAAGCGGTATGCTACAAGAGAACCGTGGCAGCACAGAGTCTACCCTCACCTCGTCGGCGGTGAGGTTGTAAAACCGCTGCGCCACTGCTGTCAGGCAGTTGACGGTCAGCATCAGCACCAGTGCGCATGTCCTTATGAATCGTTTACTTGACATTGAATTCCATTACTTTCCTGTCGTCGACATAGCCTGTGATATGGTCATCCACCTGTACAGGAGCCGTCGCAGAAGGAGTGCCCGTGAAGATGATGTCGCCCGTGCGCAAGGTGAACAGTTTGCTCACCGATGCAATGATGGCATCGACCGACCACCGCATATCGCCAGAGCAGCCCTGCTGCACAGTCCTCCCATTAATCTCCAAGTGGAAGTTGACATCCTGTATGCTCCTCAAAGCATCCACCGGCACCCATTCCCCGATAGCCGCAGCCCCGTCGAAGCCCTTGCAGGCATCCCAAGGCAAGCCCTGGCTCCGGAGCCGCTGTTGCAAATCTCGGGCAGTGAAATCGACGCCACACGTCACTGCATCGTAATAACGGTGGGCGAACCGCTCTGGTATGCTCTTGCCGAGCCGGCAGATTCTCACCACCAGCTCTGCCTCGTAATCCACCCGCCCAAGCTGGTCGGGCAGGAACATCGGCCGCCCCCCTTTGAGCAGCGACGAGTCGGCCTTGGTGAAAATGACAAGCTCATCCCCAAGAAATAACGGAGAAGTAGCCTTTTTATTGTACTCCTCGTAATTGTATGCTACAGCGAAGATCTTCATGATGATCAAAAAAGGGTATCCTTCACCCACATGAAAGAAAAAGCCAGGGCCACGGGCAGATGCCCACAGCCCTGGCCATTATGCCATGATAAATGGTCGTCTTGGATTAGTCGGCGCGGAGAGTGAAGCGTTTGAATGCCACCACCTTCAGCTCCTTGTCGGCAGCCTTCAGGTATGCAGCCACGTTCTCTTTGTTCTCAGCCTTGATATACTCCTGGTTGACCAGGCAGTTCTCCTTGAAGAACTTAGCCATACGACCCTTAGCGATATTCTGGATCATCTGCTCGGGCAGGTTGGCAGCTTTCTCAGCAGCGGCGGTCACTTTGATCTCGCGAGCCTTGGCAGCATCCTCCTCTGTGAGCCAGTTCTTAGCGATATTGGAGTTGATGTGGTCTTCGCTGTCCACGAGGTTGGGGTTGATGCCAGCCTTCTTGAGAGCGGCCTCCACAGCCTTCTCGATCTGCTCTTCCTTGGTCTTCTGGATAGCCACCTGGAGTTCATTGTCCTTCACAGCCTGAGGCACGCTGTCCTCGTCGAGAGCGACGGGGTTCATGGAAGCCACCTGGAGAGTGATATTGTGGCCCTGCTCCTCGTAGTCCTTGTTGAGCTGCACGAGTGTGCAAAGCATGTTCTTGCCCTGATGGTTGTAGCTGTAGATGTTTTCTCCCTCGAGGTAGTTATAGCCATCGAGCTCCATTTTCTCACCAGTGATACCAGAGCGCTGTGTGACAGCGTCGGCAACTTTCTGACCGTCGGCCAGAGTGAGAGCGCTGACCTCCTCAATGGTCTTGCACTTGTTGGCGACGGCAGCGTCGAGGATGCTCTGGGTGAGAGCGATGAAATCGGCACCGTTGGCGACGAAGTCGGTCTCACACTTCAGTGCGATGATGGCGGCGAAGCCATTCTCCACCTTGACGAGCACGCAACCGTTGGATGTCTCGCGGTCGCTGCGCTTGGCGGCGATAGCCAGTCCACGCTCACGGAGCAGGTCCTTGGCCTTGTCGAAGTCTCCCTCGGCCTCGGTGAGCGCCTTTTTGACGTCAGCCAGACCAGCACCAGTCATGGTGCGGAGCTTCTTGATATCTTCCATGTTTGGTTTGTAAGCCATGATATATTTCCTTCAAATAAATGGTTTGACAAATGGTTATTACTCAGCCTCGGGAGCCTCTGTGGCTTCAGCGGGAGCAGCTTCGGGAGCCTCAGCGGCGGGAGCGTCCTCAGCGGGAGCGTCCTTGCGAGCCCTGCGCTGGCGCTTGGGTTTGGCGTCAGCAGCCTCTTCGCTCTGCTCGGCGGCAGCTTTCTCATCAGCCTTCTCAGCCTTGCGCTCCTCCAGGCCCTCTGCGATAGCGGCGCAGCAAGCGGTGAGGATCACGTCGATGCTGTCCTTAGCATCATCGTTGGCGGGGATGACGAAGTCGATGTCATCGGGATTTGAGTTGGTGTCGACGATACCGAAGACAGGGATACCCAGGCGGATAGCCTCTTTCACGGCGATATTCTCTTTCATCACGTCGACCACGAAGAGAGCGGAGGGCAGACGGGTGAGGTCGACGATGGAGCCGAGGTTTTTCTCAAGTTTGGCGCGCTGGCGAGTCACCTGCAGGAGCTCACGCTTGGAGAGGTTGGAGAAAGTACCATCGCTGATCAGCTTGTCGATGGTGGCCATTTTCTTCACGGCCTTGCGGATGGTGGGGAAGTTGGTGAGCATACCGCCCGGCCAACGCTCGATCACGTAAGGCATATTCACGCTTGCAGCCTTCTCGGCCACAATGCTCTTAGCTTGTTTTTTAGTAGCTACGAAGAGTACTTTCTTTCCAGACTTTGCGATTTGCTTGAGAGCTTCAGCAGCCTCGTCGATCTTAGCCACGGTTTTGTGGAGGTCGATGATGTGGATGCCATTACGCTCCATGAAGATATAGGGAGCCATGGCCGGATTCCATTTGCGGCGGAGGTGACCGAAGTGGCAGCCAGCCTCCAGCAACATATCAAAATTTGTTCTTGACATTTTGTGTGTTATTAATTTGTTTACTTTCCTTTTAGTTGTCTCTAACCAGCCAGCGGGTAATCATCGCCACGGCTATGCGGCCATGCGAGGAGTCTCGCCGGTTTGGATGCTAAACATGTGGTATGTCTGCGTATTAACGCTTGCTGAACTGGAAGCGTGCGCGAGCTTTTGGACGTCCCGGCTTTTTGCGCTCCACGGCACGTGAGTCGCGTGTGAGGAATCCCTGGTCCTTGAGGGCTTTCTTGTCCTCGGCATTGATTTTCACCAGTGCGCGGGCGATAGCGAGGCGCAGTGCCTGGCTCTGTCCGGTGAAACCACCACCGTCGAGGTTGACTTTCACGTCATATTTTTCAGCCACATTGAGCAGGTTGAGCGGCTGTTTGACCACATACTGCAGGATAGCTGATGGGAAATACTCATTGAGGTCTTTTTTATTGATGGTGATTTTTCCAGTACCCTCTTTGAGGTAAACGCGTGCCACGGCGCTCTTGCGGCGGCCAATTGCATTGATATATTCCATTCTCGTGATTATTTATACTGGTTAATGTCGATTGCTTTGGGCTTCTGAGCCTCATGCTTGTGCTCTGTGCCCTCATAAATATAAAGGTTGTAGAGAAGGCTCCTTCCGAGAGGACCTTTGGGGAGCATACCCTTTACGGCATGGCGGATGATGCGCTCGGCGCCGTCTTTCTTCAGACGAAGCTTGGCGGGAGTCTCGAAGCGCTGTCCACCGGGATAGCCAGTATAACGAGTGTAGAGCTTGTCGGTCTCTTTCTTTCCTGTGAAGACCACCTTGTCGGCGTTGATGATGATCACGTTGTCTCCACAGTCGACATGGGGAGTGAAGGTGGGTTTGTATTTACCGCGGAGCAATTTAGCGACCTTGGAGCAGAGGCGTCCAACGACCTGTCCGCTTGCATCGATGACCACCCACTCTTTCTTGACCGTCTCCTTGTTCATGGAAATGGTCTTGTAACTTAAAGTGTTCATTTCAAATTTTAAATTTACTACTAAAAAACAATTTTTACGTTTCTCGTGGAATGACGATTCTCTAACCGCTGTGCCTGGCCAAAAGCACCGCTATTAACACGCCTTTCCTGGGGTTCTAAGTGTATCCCCGTAATAATCGGACTGCAAAGGTACAAATTTTATATGGCATTTCGCCACCCACCGTTGGCCAAATTACAAATAATTATGATTTTTAATGTTTTTTAACGTATGATTTTGGACAACTCACATGAAACAAAGGGAAAGCGGAGGGCGCAACGAATGCACCCTCCGCCATTCTATAGGTTTATATGCAAGCCGTCTTCACGGGGAAGAGCGTTTGTCACAAGGTGTCCCAGTTGTCAATGCCCCAGCCGTTGGCCGACGGGGTCATCTCACCATCCTCGTCAGCACCGCCGAAGCCGATGTCGAACTTGTCGTAGGGGTTGCCTGTCACTGACAGGGAGTCGGTCATGATCTCAAGCGTCTCTGCGCCGATGACCTCGCATTCCGGGGTAATGTATGCTCTCTTCATCATCTCACCACTTTTTTACCGTTAATGATATAGACGCCCTTGCCAAGCGCGCCACATTCGCTCTCGCTCTCACCAACCTTGCGGCCCTGGAGGTCATAGACACCGGAGGCCGGCTGGCCCAAAACTATCGGATGCACAATGCCGTCGGCGTCCTCGAAATTGAAGGAGACGCAGCTGGAGGCTTTGTTCATGTCCGTCAGTACGCTCGGAAGCGTGAAATAGCCGCGGAAAGCCTGCATCTTCGTCTTCCCCTTGGAATACCAGAACTGATTTCCGCTCAAGAACAGAGAATTGTTCGGTACTGTAGTGGGATTGACATACGTTCCTATAAACAAGGCATCTCCACCTGTCAAATTTGTAATATTTAAGTCAATCGCATCATAAGTCTCTTTTTGGTTTATCGTCATGCCGTTTGGCTCGACAACCTGAACATCATCGGCCAAAATCTTCGAGACGGGCGAAGAAACCTTGATGATATAGGGATGGTTGGCCTCAATGCTCGTCACCTCACTGAAATTAACCTTGATTGAGACGACCTCATTGGACAGCAGCTTCTTCTCTGACTTACAGCCGATGAAGTCGCCGAGAAGAACTTCCACGCCATCGCCGAAGGCGGTCGCTATCTGGGTCGCACCCAAGGCGAACGGAAGGCAGATGGTGGACCACTCGTTGGCTTTGATGGTGCGGTTCACCTGCACCTTCACGGGGCCGCCGGAAGCTTCTGGAGCCTCAGTCTCGTTCTCGTCGAGGATGATGCGGTCGGAGACCGTCACCTTGAACGTGAACGGGGCGAAATCAACGTACTCGAAAATGCCCTTGTCATTCAAGATCGCAAACTGGATAGGCGAAACGGTGACCTCGTAGGTGCCGACGGCAGCGTCGGCCGGAGCCGTAACGTTGAAAGTCAGGAGGTCGCCGTCGCCCTGCGGGACGGGCTTGGAATCGACGCTGAGACCCCTGAAGAGGTAGCCCTCGCTGCCCAAATCGAAGGAATAAAGCGAGTAGTTCACGTCTTCCGCCTTCAACGCTGCCGACAGGCTGCAGTCGAGCTGCTTCTCACCGGTGTCGGACTTCTTGACGATGGACACCGGGCTGCCGTCGGGGAACTTCATGGTAATCTCAAAACCATAATAAACCTTCTCATTGAATGAGTAACTGACGGTCACCTCCTGGGTCTGGCCGGGAGCTACCATCACGTCGGCGACAGTGATGCCGTCGCTGACCTCGGCCACGGCGCTGCCAGGAAGGGCGAGCAGCGCCATGGCGAGAATTGCCTGAATTTTTCTTATCTTCATATCGTTGTCGTTTAGATTGTTATCTGATGATCACGCGCGCACCGTTGACCACATAGACGCCGGGGGCGAAGCCTCCGTGGCGGGAGGTGCCGGGACCGACTTCCAGGTTGCGCACAAGGCGGCCGTCGGTGCCCACAACGGACAGCACGGCATTGCGGTCGGAGGTCACAACCAACGAGGAGCCGTCGGAGCCGACGCTCAGGCCGCCCGTCAGACGTCCCATGCCCGTGGTGTAGCCTTCAACGGGGGAGAGGGACAGCTGACGGAGGTCGCACGTGCCGATCTCGATGTCGCCGATGCTCACATCCGTGGGAGTCACGGAGGTGGAGATGTGCATAAGGCGGCCGGACTCGCCTTGGACGGGAGAGAGGCCTGTGGAGAACACGATCACGCGGTAGCGGCCGCCGCCAAGGTCGGTCAGGCGAACGCTGTGGTCGGTGCAGCGCGACGAGTCAAGGGTCACGCCGTCAACGCAGAAGCCGGAGGGAAGCGTGACGTCCATCGTCAGCGCCGTGAAGGGCTCCGCGGACACGCTGACATCGAGGCCGCCCTCGCCGGGCGCAACAGTCACCATGCCATCGGCAGGAGCGGAGGGCGCGTTCGTGCCCGTGGTCTGCTTCGACAGGATGTAGATAAGCTGGAGGGCGTCGAGGAGGTTGATCACGTCATCGGCCACGACGTCGGCGACCTGCTTGTTCACCGTCGTGAAGTCTATCGGCTGGATGTTGTTGATGTGGGCGAGAAGCGTGAGAACGTCGAGGAGCTGGATCCTGTTGTTGCCGTCGATGTCACCCACGAGCAGCGGGAGGACCGTGAAAGGCATCGAGCCGTCGGCGGCGAGCACGGAGCTGAGAGACGTTCCGCTCTGCGTGACGACCTCCGTGTCGTGGAACACAATCTCGAAGTCGCCGGACTGAGCGGTTGTGCTCACGTCAAGGCCCATCTTCAGCAAGGTCCCATCGTTGCCGGTGATCGGCTGGCTCGACAACGACACCACGATGATGCGGTAGTCGCCGTTGGGGAGGTCTGTCACTATAAGCTGGTGGTCCGTCGTGCGGCCGGAAAGCGTCACGTCATACTTGCCGCTGGTGGTCTTCACCAGGGACACGCCCTCGGGAAGGGTTACGTCGAACATCACGCCGGCGGCCTCCGTTATGTTGAACAGCTCCACCGGAACCTCCACCGTCGCACCGCGAGGGGAGGTCTTCTCCTCGCCATAGACAACTAACTCGGTGCCCGGAAACTCGCGGATGTCGGTGAACTCGTCGCCCCAGGCTTCCTCGTAGGCCGCCTTGCAGCCCACAAGAACGTAGAGAGGAGGAATAGCCATATCGGCAGAATGAAAAACAAGCTTACCATTCCGTTCTGGCGGCGTTGTGGCATAGGTGAGCACAAAGTCATAGTTAGACTTGGTGGGGTCATCGAGTCTAATCTCAAAGGCTTTCGAACCCACGTCCTCGAGGCTTTCTGGCAGACAAAGCGACTGGAGACGTGTTGACAGGAAAGCCCATTGTTCAATGGTCTTCAAAGTGGAGGGGAAGTGGATTTCCTCAAGGCTCGAGCACGCTGCGAACGCACGCTCGCCGATGGTTTCCAGTCCCTCTGGCAAGGTCACGCTCACCAGCGCCTCGCAGCCAAAGAAAGCACAGTCCTCGATGCGTTTCACTGTAGAAGGAAGCACTACCTCCTTAAGATTGGTTTTACCATTGAAACCTTCCACACTCGTCACTGTGGGATTCTCTGCGAAGACCACCTTACGTAGATTGTTGGCGCCATTAAACACATAATTCATTGTTTCAGAGCAACTTGATGTATTACCTTCAGTGAAATCAACACTGCCTGGTATAGTAATTTCCTCGAGCGGTGTGACCTTGAAACATTCCTGTCCTATGTGACTGATATTCTCTGGCAACTCGATGTTTTTCAGTGGGGAGAAAGCAAACGCCTGGTCGTAGATGCTTTCCAAGGTGCTCGGCAAGGGCAAGGTTTCTATGCCCGAGCTGCCAAACGCACCCTGACCGATGGACTTAAGACCTTCGGGCAGCGAAACCTCCTTAAGGCGGTAGGCACAGAAGAAAAGATATTCGGGAAGGTCGATGGTATTCGTTCCCACCGTGGCCTTCTTTAGGTTGCAGAAGGCGAATGGAGCCGTGGTGGACGTATATTCATCCGTTTTCTCGGCCGTCCACAACCCTGCCATATCATCGAGCCGACAGTTGAGAACCACCTCTTCCAAACTGCTGTTTAGAAAGGCGTGTTCACCAATCTTCGTGTAATTGCTGGGAATGGTGACTTTCTTCAGGATATTACAACCAGCGAATGCTCTGTTGGCAATCTCTTTCACCTGATATGTATTGCCGTTCCATTCGATGCTGCTCTCAAGGGTGATGGCCTCATGGGTGTTATAGACGGGTTCTTCCACATACTCATACGACTCGATGTTGCCTTGGCTGTCGTATTGGGGCACGTAATAGGCATATATGTACTGTACCTGTTCCTTGTACCCCGTCACAGTGGCGGTTTTGTTGGTTTTGTTGAGGGTATATTCCACGTCGTTGATGACCACCTTGTAGAATTCTTCTTCAGTAATCTCCGAGAGATTCACGAAGTTACGCCAACCTTCGGTATTCCTATAGGTTGAAATTTGGCCTTGGGGTACTTTCACCGTGGCGTTTTGGTACGTATTGGTGTTGAAAGCCAGGCCGTTGAAGGGAACGGGACTATAAGACACAATCGTGTAATTCGTGGGCAAGCCGTCGCCAACGAATGTGTTGTCCGGCACAGCAGGGTTGGTGTTCCAGTACTCAGGCATGGTAACCTGTGTGAGACTATTGAGCCAGTGACCCAACACGTTCGCTTTGTTGAAAATGGCCAGGAACGGCAATGTAATAGTCTCCAGACTCGTACAGTAATTGAACAACTTTGTACCCAAATTCGTTGGGCTGAACGTGTTTTTGGGCCACAAGTTGATAGTCTTAAGGTAACCACAGAAGGAGAAAGCCTCATCTCCTATATCCAGGATGGGCTCGCTGACGGTGAATTTACTCAGAGAGCTATTTTGGAATGCCTGCTTTCCAATGGTGAATTTTGGACCATTGTACTCGAATTCCCTGAGCGTGGAATAGGCAAAGGCACCCTCGCCCAAGGTGAGCCTTGATTCATCACTATCGCTATTTTCTATGGAAACTCTCTCGATTTTGGCCCCGTAAAAAGCGTGGTAACCAATTTCTGTTATTTCAAGACCCGTCGACAGAGGATCTTTTATTAGTTCTTTGATTCCAGAATTCACAAAAGCCTCTTCAGGAATCACATCACCAAGGTGCAAGCTAAAACTGATGAGCGAGGTAGTGCCATAGAAAGCACGCTTGCCCAAAAACGCCACCCTGTTTTGACCATCAAATGAGCTCAACGACGTGCATCCCTCAAAAGAACTTTTCCCAATGTTGACTTCATACAAATCTTCTGGGAACTTTCCATATAACTTTACACTCTGCAAACCGGTGCAATTCTTGAAAGCTTCATCCCCAATTGTAGTACATTGTACAGGAATACTGATACCCTTGATTGCCGTACAGTTCTCAAAAGAGCCAGCGTCAATACCTATGACAGCCAAACCATTGTATTCTACAGGAATCACAATGTTTTCGGGCAAATTACCGTAAAAACCTGTAACCTTGGCCGTCTCGGTGCTCCAATTCTCATCATATTCCAGTCCCCACGTCCAATTGCTCTCGATGTTGGTATAGCCATCAGGCAAAGGACCGACTTCCATATCTACAAAATCAGATTGAAATTTCGTCACCTCGGATGAGGGGACATATAATATATCCGCACATATCGCACCATCACCTATCAAGTCGAAATCCTCATAAGTACCATAATAATATATTTTTTCTGCATTTATTTCAGAAGCGTATCCAAGTCGAAGACCAGATTCACAGACAAATGTTTCAAGTTTATCATGATCTTGGGTATAATAAAAGTCAATATATAGATTCTGCAAGCCTTCAGATATGATTAATTTCGTGAGTGATTCGGGCAAGTTTCTAAGGAATTTCATGCTGTGGGAAGGGTCGGCAGGAAAAATAAGCGTCCCGGCTTCAGGAGGGCAGTCTATGCCTACGACAGTGAAATAGTTGCCACTCGCATCAGTGAATCCCTGAGGTATGGTATATGAGACATTCGTTCCAGTGGGGAAATCACTTGTGTATCCAGCTATGATGGCCGTCTTGTCAGACCATTTTACCCTGTAGATGACCCCTTGGTCTTCCATCTCCTCGCTATAGGCCATGATAGGGTAAGAGTAACCATTTCCGGGCAAACGGTTATCATAACTGCTCTCACTTCCCTTAGGAACCTTGAGCCAAGAGTGTGCTGCTCCATTTTTCCATGTTTCAACCATGACAGTGGCATAGAACAAATCTCTAACCCTGAATTTCGAATCAGGATTTTCCACTTTGCTTTCTATGAACTTAGCAGCCCATCTGTCATCGCCATAATAATCAAAATTAATATTTCTTTTCCCGTTGAAGGACTCCTGAACATCAATGGTCTTCACCGTCTTCGGAATGACCAAAGTATCACAGTAGGGATTGAAGTAGATGGTTGTCACATCGCAACCCACCACTTTCTCCGGAATCACCACTTTGGATACAGGATCAAATTCTTCTCCTGACTCATCATCTCGCCATACAGGTCCCCAAACCAAGGTGGCCTCGCCGTTCTTGATCTCGTATGTCAGACCATCGATTGTGATTTCCGATTGTGCTCTTCCCGGCAATAATCCGAGTAAGAGTATCGCCATCAAGAGTAGAAGTTTAGTTTTCATAAGCTATATGTTTTTGGTTTATTAGTTTGATTTTGTAAAATTACTATTTTTTTTGCCCCACTCCGTTGTCTAATTGGCGCATGTAGTTGTCCAATTGGCGCATGTCCACAATTTAAGGACAGTTTTTTGCAAAAATACATTTATATGACATATTTGGATTTGTATAAAAGATTTTTGAAACAAACCTACGCTATACAAATAGTTCCTGAGGAAGACAAGTTGTGTCTTTCCTCAGGAACTATAAGATGTCCATGACAAGGAAAGCGGAGGGCGCAACGAATGCACCCTCCGCCAATCTATAGGTTTGGATAATAGTTCATTTGGTGTTCCACACCTTTTCGATATCTTCGATGTCAATGCCCAACAGCCGCATGTTGCGGAAGAGTTCCGGGAGTTTCTGCTCCATGAACTCCCTACGGCGGGCATCCATGATTTTCTGCTTGGCCCCGGCCATGACGAAGTAGCCAAGTCCGCGTTTGTTGTAGATGATCTCGTCGCGGGCCAGTTGGTCATAGGCTTTCATGGCCGTGTTGGTATTCACCTGCAGCAATACGGCGTATTCACGCACGCTGGGGATACGACCATCCTCCTGGTATTGACCGGAGATGATCTCATCGCAGAGGCGGTCGGCCATCTGGATGTATATGGCTTTGTCGTTGCTGAATGTCATACGTTGGTCCATTTAGAGGTGATAAGCTGGAAACGGGTGAAAATGCGGTAGCTGAGCCAGAAGTGGAAGATAGCAAGGGCAGTCACGACCACCAACAGGCTATAGGCGATATAATCTTCCTGTCCTTTGGACACGCCATCGACGAGAAAAGTAAGGATCTCGCTCTTGAAAACGTTGGCAAGATAGCCCAGCAGCGTGGTTAAGGCGATCAGGAAGGTGGAAACGTAGACAAACGCTCCTTTTCTGAACCATGTACCACCGAGGACGTAGAGAGAGAGGACCCATAGCCAGATGGCACCTTTGAACAGGTAGCCAAAGAGGCTGTGCTTTGACACCGTTGCTATTCTCTCCATGAAGGTGTCTACGCCAAACAGCCACTCCTTGCCTTGGACACAGAAGACGATGTTGCGCAGCACGTCGCCCAACACATAAGCCAGGACGACACATACCGGCATGAGGATAACGGCGAAGAGGATGGCGGTGGTCCAGCGCTCCAGGTTGGTGGCCGGGAGGGTAAGGAAGGCGATGCGCTTCTGCTTGTTCTTCAGCATGGCAAACACGTTGGTGCAGACCACGAGGAGGGAGATGAACACCAGAAGGATGCACATGGAGTTGGCAAGTGCGACCGCTATCGTGTATGGACCGACCGGTTGCTGGTTTTCAACGGTCGCAACGTTGTGCATGGCCATAATGATCAGTCCCATCTGAATCAGGGTGGTTGCCAGCATGATGCCCAATAACCATTTCAGGCAATAACCGCGGTTCTCGCAGAAAAACCATTTGAAGGTGTTGCAGAATCTCTTGATATTGAATTTTTCCATTTTTTGCTGGATTTAGAGTTTGTTGATAAACTTGCCAATCAATGGTCTGAGACTGAACAGGCGGAAAGCGAGCCAGAAGTTGAGTATGGTGAGTGCGATCAGCACGATGCTCAGGAGGATGCCCTGATGATGGACAAACTGCCAGCCGTTGGATATCAACATCATGGCGGCAATGTAGATGGCCAGGAGCACCACAGTGGTGAACACGAAGTTGAACTTGATATTGCGAACCAGATTGGCACCGAGCAGGTACATGGAGTTTACCCAGAAGGCCAAAATGATCAGCACGAAGAGTTCCAGGCCACTGAGGCTGCCAAAGAACGATGACACAGAGTTGAAAACGTCGGGGAGCACCCATCTGAGCGGTTCACGGTTGATGATGAATCCCACGAAGTGCTGCAGGAAATCAGCCACAAGCGCACCGACAGCGAAGATCACCAGTTGGACAAACATCGGGAGGAGAAAGCGGACGACGAATTTCTCAAGTCTGGAGGCCGGCAGCAGAATCAGTTCCCGGATGCCATCTTTCCACATGTAGTAGGAATAGAAGAAATAGGACCCTCCGGCGGCAGGAAGCGAGAAAAGCCAGGCAAGAACGCATACACGCGCCATCTGAACCCCATTTTGGCCATGACCGAGAAAATAATCGAGGTTGATGATCTGGAAGAAAATGCACTCCATTATCACAACCATACCGAAGGCTTTGACGTTGTAGGGACGGTCGGTGGCCATTGACCAGCGCACCAGTTGTCCTATTCGGTGTAGATTGAAAGACTGACTCATGATTGTTGTCATTTAACGGTTGGAGGATTTGTGGGCATCAATTTTCACCTTGTCCAGAATCACGGCATTGAAGAGCAGTTCCAGGTTGAGCGGTGTCTCGGGCATGTCGGGTGTGCGCGGAGAGATGACGGCATTGCCTTGCACGGAGGGCTCGCTGTAGAGCACATCATCGGTGGCGGTGCCGGGAGTGCGGTATTCGAAGCTGTAACGCTCGCAGATGTCACCTACCGAGGCATCGAGCAGGAGCCGCTTCTGGTTGAGGATGAGGATATGGTCGAGCAGCGACTCCACATCGTGCACCTGATGGGTGGAGATGATGAGCGTGCGGTCGTCGGTCATGTTGTTGGCCACCACGCGGCGGAACTGCACCTTCGAGGGGATGTCGAGGCCGTTGGTCGGCTCGTCCATCAGCAGCAGACGTGTGCCGGCGGCCAGTGCGAAACTCATGAACACCTTCTTTTTCTGTCCCATGGAGAGTTCCTGCAGGGAGATGGAGGAAGGCAATTCGAAGTCGCTGAGGCAGCTCTCCAGCACCTCGCGGTTGAAATGGGGATAGAAAGGCTGGTTGATGCTGACATATTTGTCGAGAGTCATCGAGGGAAGGTCAAACTCCTCGGGCACGATGAACAATTCCTCATACATCTCGGGGCGGCGGTCAATGGACTTCATGCCATCGACCATCACTGTACCTTTGCTGGGGCGCAGCAGACCGGAGATGAGATAGAGCAGTGTGCTCTTGCCCGTGCCGTTCTTACCCAGCAGACCGTAGATGTTGTTCTCTTTCAACTGCAGGCTGAAGTCAGAGAAGATCTGGTTTTTTGAACCTGCGTATCTGAAACTGATGTTTTTGATGTCTATCATTGTCGTATGTATTTATGGATTTGCATCTGTTTTTATTCATTCGTTGTGGTAAGCCGGCTTATTTCAGGGCGTCGGCCAGCAGCAGTCCTTCGTAAGGATCCAGCACGCGCAGGTGGTCAACCGAATGGTAGGCGCCATCCTTGTCCAGGCGGAGGAAGTTGACAGACTGGAGTTTGCCGTTGATACTTTGGTAAATGACTTTCTCATCAAAGGGCTTCCAGTTTTCGTTCCTGGTGCTCCACTCGCAGCGGGCCAGCTCATAGCAATCATCATTGTAGGTCAGCCTCAGTTTGTAGTCGGGAACATATTGTCTGGTGTAGGGCTCCCAGCGGCAAACGGTTTTTTCGGTCAGGCGACCTTGCTCGTCGTAGTCATAGTGGCAAGCCAACTTCTCCTGAAGACCTGCACCATTTTGGTTGAAGACGTAGATGGTCTCCACGACACCATCGTTGATGTCGGCATTGTAAAAATACTTGCTCTCGGCGTTCGTAATGACGTTCATGTACATGCTCAGTACAGTGAAAATGGTGATGATCGTTTCCATATCGATGCGGTTTAGAATGGTTATTAATTCGAGTATCATAGTGTACTACTTTAATAGTACACTGCAAAAGTATGGCAAATATCGATACCCTCCAAATTTTTGAGCAATTATTTTTCAGGAGACACCAAGATTTAACATTTGTTTACATATCAGTCGAGGATTGTAATTACTCAGCACCTAAGTAAGCATAGCCATTCGGGTGGATTTGCATTTGTTCA
>ODAI010460426.1_pt1 | contig 19580 bp, 14 predicted proteins | sample 1539321 | NCBI WGS metagenome assembly ODAI01 (sample SAMN02144231, study PRJEB22623) | gut metagenome | biome: sheep rumen | host: Ovis aries | place: New Zealand
CCGCTGATTTCAAAGGCAAAATGAAGAGAATCCGCAAAAACCTTTTCCGTCCCTCCAGTCGCAGAGGAAGCATTGAAATTCCAGCGATATTGACAGCGGAAAGAGCCGTCCCCTGCAGGAATAAATGAAATAAACTCTGAATTTCCTTCCAGATCAGAAAGCGTTAAAGAGGCAAATTCCTCAGGAAGAGACTGGTCAGGCTCTGCCGGCAGAATGGCACCATGACGCAAAAGCAAGAGATCGTGTACTTTTTTTGAAAAATCGTTCGAATTCTCGTTAAATCTGCATATTTTCTCTCCCTTTTCCTGCCAGACAAGGGAAAAAGGTGAAGAAATCAGCTGAACAAGAGAAGGATTAGCCCAAAAACTAACGTTTGTTTGTAGATACTGACTAAAATCATCTGCCGTTTCGTAGAGAAAATCTTTACCTTGAACCGAAAAAGACAGGCGGTTTGTAAGAGAATTTAGAGAAAAAATGTCTATTTTTGTATACACCTTAATATTATTTCTAAATTGTAATGAGATAGATTGAGAAGAATAGGTCTCTTTACCTTTTATACTGTCTACTATTTTATACATCTTACGCACTTTTATAGCGTTGTCGAGCAGATTTTTTATCAGTTTTTGCTCTGCCTGAATGGCAAGATTTTCAGAATTCACTATCCAGCCTTTTTCATGTTTTATGAGACTGAGTGCATTTCCGCCGGAAGAAATGATAATTTCAGTTACCTCTTCACGATAAGATGGATTCAGCAGGGCTGACTGAAATGATTTTGGCGCAGATTTTTCACTGACAAAAGGCAGAAATGATATAATGCAGAGCAGCAAAGACAGAACAGCAAGCAGGCTGAGTTTTTTGTTTAAAGTCATGGATTCTCCCTACGACGCTTTAAATACATGGCAAGGGCAAGAAAAGCAATCAGAGCTGGCAGAAGGCCAAAAAGCAGCAGGTATGTCTGATTACGCGCAGACTTGAAGGCATCCATATCAGTGATTTTATAAAGCGTATTATTGTATGCAGTCTTTTCCAGCAGGTTTGAAAGAGCATAGTCTCCCCTGAGGCGCAAAAGCATAAGGGCAATAAAATCATAGTTGCGAAAATCCTGTCCGCTCTCATTAGCAGTAAATGCGGTCATGGCGGAATGAGCCACAAACTGGTCGGCTATCACGCAGACTTTTGTTTCTGTTTTTCCCGTCTCATAATAGCCCGGCATGGAACCTTCATTGTATGCAGCAACAATAAACTGCGCATTTTCTGCATGGGCTTCTTTTGCCGTTTTAGGAAGCGTAAAGGCATTCGTCTGAAAAAGAGACTGTCCGCCCGCGGGAGCCGGTGTAATTTCCTGCTGAATCCATGCACTGCCTGTAGTAACAAGGAGAGGTTTGATGTTTTCATAGAGCACCATAGGACTTGTCCAAAAAAGAGAAAGTCCCCTGTGCGTTGATTCCTGTGGCAAAAGAGAAAGCCAGAGGGGATAGTTTACCGTGTACTGCAGGGCATCTGCGTCTGCACTCTGCAGCATCAGGGGAAGACTTGAAATATCATTTACCAGGGCTTTTCCAAAGGTAAAGCCCCAGCTGTTCAGCACAGGAAGTAAATTGTCCTTTTTTTTCATTACATTCCAATCATCTTCTATGGCAACACTGTAGGGAGATGTTGCTATCAGGGCAGGCATTCCGGAAAAAACAGCATGCTCTATTGCAGCAGCTTCTTCCCGCGAGAGTGCAGATGAGCCAAAAACGAGCAGTTCTGTTCCCTGCCCTGCTTCTGCAGTTTTTTCAGCAATCTGGGAAGGCTGAATTATTTCCGTCATAAAGCCCATAGCATTGAGCCAGGGACTGACATAATTGTATTCACTTTCGATAGATCGGCCGTTTCCAGCAGTAATCAGCACTTTTTTTTCTTTACCGCTTATCAGATCCTGCAGGCGGCGGCTTAAATCATATTCCAGCGTATCCGTTGACAGAACAAAAGGAATCAGAGTCTGCTTATCCTGGTACTGCATAAGTACTGCAGAATAAATGGTGACAAATTCTGTCTTTGTGCTGTTTTCTGTCCGGATTTGCCGTCCCTGAATACCAAGGGCATTGAGTTTATCACCGTCAGGCTTTTCAAACTGAAGTGAAAGACGGGAACTTTGGGCACAATAATCTGCAAGGTATTCTGCAACATCATTTGTCTGCGGATAGAATTTCTTCAGTTCAGAAGAACGGTAATAGGTAATGCGCAGGGGATTTTCCAGCTGACGGACCAGTTCCCGGCTTGTTGCAGAAATGGTAAAGAGTCTGGATTGAGTCAGGTCTATACGGACATAGATACGGTGAAAGGAAATCATCGTGCAGCCCAGAATGAATACGAAAAGAAATTTTGTAAATGAATTTTCCCTGCGCCCTATTCTTTTATACTCAGAAGCAACTGAAAGAAGGATAAAAATCAGGCCCGCTGTAAGGTAAAATACAAAATCCCTGCTGTCTAAAATTCCTTTTTTTGCCGCGTCAAAATGCCAGGAAAAACTCAAATGCCGGCATAAAAAAGTAAGCAGGCTCCCCGTCTCCACGTAAAAAGGAAGATATTGCATGACGTGCAGCCCGGCAAGAATAAGGACACTTATGAAGAAAGAAAGAGCAGGCTTTTCTGTAAAATGAGCAGACAAAAAGACAGTAAGGGCAGATGCCGCAGATCCGTAAAAGATAATTCCCAGATATCCGGCAAAGACCTGGCCTGCATCAATGCTTCCAAAAAGATTTACACAAAGAGGGAGCAGTATCAGAAGAATAAATGGAAAGAAAAAGGCTGAAGATGCTGCCAGAGTAAGTGCAGAAAACCTTACAAAAGGAGAAAGAGGCAGTGAGTCATCAGAAAGAAAATGACGCAGGCGCAGAAGCAAAAGCGGAATCAGCAGAAAAGAAACATAAGGAACTGCCTCAAAAAATGGCCGCATATCACTACTGCCCGCACCTGCAAGAAAAAAATGACCGGCAAAGAAAAAACGAAGCGTACAAAAAAAAGCAGTCGCAAGGGCACAGATATAAAAAAGAGGGTCAATAAGATAAGAAAAGATCAAAAACCGATAAAAAGAAAAAAATCGTTTCATTCTGCAGCCCCCTGAGCTCCCTGTGCCGTCTGTCTGTCAGAAGAAAAGTTTTGCGTCAGTTGTAAAAATGCTTCTTCCAGTGATTTTTTTCCGCTTTTACGGATGATTTCTTCGGCACTTCCCTGGGCAACAGACTGACCTTTATGCAAAATGCAGATGAAATCACAAAGGACATCAACTTCCTGCATGAGATGGGTAGAAAGGAGAATGGTATGTGTTTTTGCAAGTTCTTTTACCAGTGCACGCATACGGACAATTTGTGCAGGGTCAAGACCGCTTGCAGGTTCATCCAGAACCAGTACCGGGGGATTATAGATCAGAGCATTGGCAAAGGCCAGCCGTTCCCGATAGCCTTTGGAAAGCGTGCGATTTTTTTTTGATAAAATGTCACTGATTGAACAAAGTTCTGCAACATCAGAAAGTGCCCTTTCTGGCGAAGGAAGAAGATGGATGCGGGCGGTCATCAATAAAAACTCACGCACTGTATATTCTGCCGGAAAAACAGGCGATTCAGGAACAAAACCAACCAGACTTCTGACTGCGGCGGGATTTTCTGCCGCATTTACCCCGTGAACCAGAAGCTTCCCGCTACTTGCACAGTGCCAGCCTGCTACCGCTTTTAAAATTGTTGTCTTTCCCGCACCGTTTTCTCCCAGGAGCCCGGTAATACAGCCAGGCTTGCACACCAGTGACACATCAGTAACAGCGGAAAAATGTTTGTACAATTTTGAAAAATGACTCAGTTCTATCATAGTGGTTACGCCCTCTGCCAGAGAAGACTTCTCCCGAAACCGGAAAAAGTGACTGCTGCCAGAGTTATGACACTTTAATCCACATAGGGAATGTCAAAAGCCATCCGGTCACGGGTAAGTTCTGCGGACGGATATACTTCTCTGGCTTCCTGCAAAAGCTGATCCAGTTCCCGGTCAGTATAACGCGGACTGTAATGAATCATAGCCATTCGTCTGACCTGGGCGTCACGTGCTATGGTGGCAGCCTGCCTTGCCGTCATGTGTTTTTTTTCTTTTGCCTGATCTGCAAGTTCGTCTGCAAACATTCCCTCACAAATCAAGAGATCTGAACCGCGGACTTCTTTTGCAATTGAAGGAAGATACTGTGTATCCGTAACAAAACTGAATTTTCGTCCGCTGCGGCTTGCACCCATAACCTGCTCTGGAGAAACAGTCTTTCCATCCTCCAGCGTAACGCACTGGCCGTGCTGAAGTTTACCCCAAAGGGGGCCGCGGGGAACGCCAAGTGCAAGAGCCTGGTCCGGATTGAATTCTCCCGGCCGGTCAAGTTCTTCCAGTGTATAGCCTACACATGTTTTGGTATGAGAAAGAGGAAAAGCCCTGATATAAAAGCCATCGCCTTCATGCACCAGACAGGGAGCCGTAATTTCCTTAACAACAACAGGATAGTTGATGTACATATCCAGTACCTTGCGGCTTGTTTCGATGTATTCTGCAATTTTCGGCGGACCATAGATATAGAGCGGCTCGGTGCGGTCTACCTGTGCAGAAAGCATCATAATGCCCGGTAAGCCCGTTACATGGTCAGCATGAGTATGGGAAACAAAAATTGCGTTGATCTTTTTCCATTTGAGGTTCAGCCTGCGAAGACTTACCTGAGTCCCCTCGCCTCCGTCAAACAAAAACAAATCCCCATCCCGCCTCAGCAAAACCGAGGTCAGATGACGATAAGGCAGTGGCATCATACCGCCACAACCCAAGACAAATGCTTCCATGTTCATAGCATTATTTTACTGTTTTTTTGAATATTTTCCAAGTCTTTACGCTATGTACCTTATTTCTGCTTTGCCCAGGGGTCTTCCGTACCGCCCTTCAGGAGTTCAGACATGTTTACGCCGTAGCGGGATTTTGAGCCACCCTGCAGACTTGTGGGGATGCGTACCCTCTCGTAGGATACATTTTTTGGCGGATCCAGTTTTTTTCTTTCAGCCTGAATCATGGTGCGGACTTTTGGGGAAAGGTTTTCAAGGGCCAGTGCTTCATCTAAAAGTGCTTTTTTTGCATCCTTTTCATGCAGGGGAATACCTGAGGCTGTGTTGTAGAGGCGGATTGCGGAAAAGTCATTTTCTGATGTACTCAAAAAGGGATGCGGATTGGGAATATAGCCTGTACAGATAAGAGGCTTTTTGTCATCTGATGGATTGAGGTATGATACTTTCAGATAGTCCAGAGAAATTTCATCTTCATGCAAGGCAACAATTGTATTTGCCGGAATAGTAGTCCTGCTGTCTGAAAAATGACTCTGGTCTTCATTAATGGAAAAAGCAAAAGGCATGGCATCAAGCAGAAGGACAGGACGGGCATTCAGAACCAGAGCATCTTCCTGAACCCATACATCTGTCCTTCCGGATATTTCAGCAGAGACATGAACATAATTTCTTATTTCATCATCCCTGCTGTTTGAACAGGCAATTTTAGTTTCAAGCACAAATTTTGCTTTTTTGTCTCTGCTGGGAAAAGCAGGCAGCATCTGTCCCTGGGGAAGCTCAGAAAGATATTCCATTTTCCCGTCTGAATCTGGAGTCCAGAAAGCCCCGCCCAGAACAAGAGCAGGAATCAAGTCCGGCTGAGCAGGCAAGTCTTTTTTGCAGGAGACAGTAAGAAGTATGCAGGCTACCAAGAGACAGCAAAAGATACCTGATTTTTTCAAAGCCTACACTTCCTGTTCGGTCATTTCCTTGTAGAATTCGGCGTAGTCTTCACGCTTATCATTGGTAAAGGCGATTGCCGTGCGCGGGTGCTGATTCAAAAGACCTGTTACCAGATACTGCAGGTCATAGCCCCACATAATGCCATCTTTCTTAAGCTTGAGCATGTGTTTTTCAATAAATTTAAGCACATGAAATACATTATACTTGGGATTGTGCAGGAAGCCCAGAAGATTTTCCATGGAACAGTTTCCCGCGCCACGACCCATGCCATTGTAAGTAGCGTCAAGCCAGTCTACGCCGTCACCTACGGCTTCAATGGTGTTTGCAAAAGCCAGCTGCTGATTGTTATGGGCGTGAATACCCAGTTTTTTCTGGTACTTGTCTGCATATTCTTTGTAAAGGCTTGCAATACGCTGCATCTGTTCGGGGTAGATAGAACCGAAACTGTCTACAATGTAGATGGTGTCTACGGGAGATTTTCCCAGCATGTCCAGGGCAACACGGATGTCACCTTCCTGGGCGGTAGAAATTGCCATAATGTTACAGGTAACTTCATAGCCTTTTTTCTTTGCATCCTCAATCATTTCAATGGCACCGGAAATCTGATGTACATAGCAGGCAACACGAATCAAATCAAGCGGTGAATTGGCGCGGTCGTGAATATCTTCCCTGAAATCGCAGCGACCAACATCTGCCATTGCAGCAAGTTTAATCTTCTTTTCGCTGTTTTCACCGATGACTTTCAGAATATCGTCATCATCTGCAAACTTCCATTTGCCGAATTTCTTAACGTCAAACATTTTTTTGGAAGCCTTATAGCCGACTTCCATATAATCTACACCAGCATCAAGATTTGCCTGATACAAATCTTTAACGAATGAATCTGTAAAGTAAAAATCATTGCACAAACCGCCGTCACGCAAAGTAGCATCAATTACGCGTATCGAATCTCTGTAACCTAATAATGATGAAATCTCTTTCATTTTTTGATCTCCGTTTTATTACAATTACTGCAGTTTCTGCAGTATTTATACATAAGTTTTTTTTTATGCGGTTATCATCATACAGTATTTACGACTCTTTGTATAGAATCAAATGAGCTTCTAACGAAGTTTTATTGCGATATAGGCGGATAACTATCTATACTCCCTTAATTGTCTCGTAGAAAAGACAGTCATGGGGGCAGGTATTTGTAAAGGCTCCTGAACACGCAGGCATTTTACTCAGTCTCTGAGCCTCATCATCATTGCGGGAAGTACGCTTCCTTACATAGCCGATGTTTTCAAAGTTTGCTTCTTTTCCTTTTTCCATTGCCGCACAGGTATTGATCCATACTACATTGCAGTCATCATGTGCACACAAGTCGGAGGACTGACGGAAATCATAGGAACCTGTTGAAAATGAGGGAACAATAATCAGGGTCAGCTTAAAACACCGCATAAGCTGTTCCATATATTTTGTCGTAAGGAAGTCCTTGCAGATAAGGATGGCCATTCTGCCAATACCTTCATAATGAAAAATATTTACAACAAGGCTGGAATTGATTCCTTCAAGATATCCGGTACCATCCTGCTCTACCCTGAAAGGATTCTGCTTGCCCTGACGGCACACAATTGTTCCGTGATTGTCCAGAATGGAAACGGTATTGCGGTTTTCCTTCCAGAATGAGGGTAAAACAATAAGAGACGGAATTTTTTCCTGCTCCTGAGGGGAAAGAGCTTGAATGCGCTTTGTGATAAAACTTTCCATATCAGGATTTCCAAGCATTTCAGGAAAAACAATAATATCGCTGCCTTTTTTACCGGCAGTCAGAATTTTGCTCCATAACAGTTCATTATCTTCCGTAAAGTCAAAATCGTCGTAATCTACCTTAAAATACTGAACCTTATCCTTGTCATACATTGAGATAGAAAAATGCGGCTCCCGTCTGAGGGGTGTCGCCGCAATTTTGAGGGCTCCTCTTTCTGTAAAATGAGGAAAAAGCGTTTGAGGCAGGAAAAAATGCTTGTCAATCAGCTCGCCAAGAATTGTGTTTTCCATCAGCAGCAGGTTGAAAAGAAAATTATCCATGCGGTTGTAATAGTGGGAAAGGCGGCGCTTACGCTCCCAGATACATGAACAGCGGGGTAAAAGACCAATGCCTGTCGCTTCACGGTTTGTATTCAGCACAACGGAAAAATCATCTTTCTGAAATTCTGCAGTCTGTGCCCGGAGAACCGTTTCCAGAGAATCATCAAGAACCTGTGTAAGTCCGACAATGGCAAAAAAATCCTTTTCTTTTTTTATCTTTTTGGAAAAAGCATAAAGGGATGAAAGAAAGCCTTCGGTCAAATCTGTCTGCTGCAGCTGTACAATAGTCTTATCTTCAGAAAAAAGTCCAGTCACATGAGTATCAATAAGTGCGTAAATTCTTTCTTTTTCGCTTCGGGATATGCAGCTGTATTTAACGAAAAAATCTTCTGTACAGGAACTGATAACATATGAACAAAGTTCCGCAATAAGATTATAGATTTTATGCATGTTTTTTATCGCCTATTTCCAAATAAAATCAAGCAGAGTAATATCATCAAACTGTTCCGCTTCACCGACAAATGCATCAATCTTTTTCCGCACCTCTACAAGTGTTTCGGGAGCACTGAGTTTTTCTGTTCCCGGCATTGCCGCCAGAAGTCTGTCTTCACCAAAGAGTTCTTCATTTGCGTCGGTGGCTTCCGTAACACCATCCGTGTAGACCAGCAGACGGTCGCCCTTTTTCATCGTAATGGAATGTTCTGTATAAGGAAGACCTTCCATACCACCCAAAACAAAATTAGGCTTTGTCTTTACGTATGAGAATTCACCATCGTGGTAAAGGACAGGATACGGATGCCCCGCATTGACAAAACGCAGTTCCCCAGTGCTGAAAGTCAGGATTCCCAGCCAGCAGGTAACAAACAAACCGCTTTCATTTCCCTTACAAAGCTGATCATTGGTTGCAGAAAAAATTTCGGCCGGAGAAAGCCGCTGTATTGAATGAGAGGCCAGCAGAGTCTTGGCAACAACCATAAAGAGGGCCGCAGGAACTCCCTTTCCGGATACATCACCAACCACCATCATCAGATGATCATCGTCCAGCAGCATGTAGTCATAAAGGTCACCGCCAACTTCCTTTGCAGGATCCATGCTTGCAGATAAGTCAAAGTCACTTCTTTCCGGATAGGCAGGATAGGTCTTGGGCAACATGTCAGCCTGAATTTTCGTTGCAACATTCAGCTCGGTACTGATGCGTTCTTTTTCTGCCGTCACGGAGGTGAGTTTTGTGATGTAATTATTGATATCCTCACTCATAGTTTCAATTGAGTGAGCAAGACTTCCCATTTCATCGTGATTGCGAATCTTTTTGATGAGGCCAGACAGTTTATTGTTCTGGGCAAAGAATTCAGTTTCCTGAGTGATGACGCTTACAGGACGAATGACAGAATACCAAAGTGAAACACCATAGAGAATGATAAAGACAAGCGATATTATAAGTCCGGCAAAAAAGATGGTCGCCTGATAGTCCTTCTGCAGTGCCAGAACTTCATCCATTGATTTTTCAACGCTGAGCATGGCAACAACATTATTGTATGAGTCTCTGATTGGAATGGCTGTGGTAGCATGACCGCTGCTTGAGCCAAAGAACATGCTTTTTCTGTCGCCATCTTCATTGGTATATGTATATTCCGTATAGGCACGACCAAGAAGCATGAGTTTTTTCATGTTTACCAGTGTCCTTCTGTCCAGATTTGTAAGCATTTCCGGCTCACCAAGACTGAATACACGGACTTTATCTGCAAGACGCGCATTTACACAGTGAAAGACATATTCCTGAAGGTTATAGCGGGCAGTATCTGGAACTGAAACCATCAGCGCCTGCAGGTCGGCAACATTAACCACTTCATTCAGTTTTGCATATATGTCGTGCCAGGCCTGATCCTTATACTGGGAATTAACATAGTCATCAATCATGTCGCCATCGATGTAAGATGCCGCTATGTAGGCAAATTCCATAGTGGTAAGGTTATACTGATTTTCGAAGACTTTCTTAAAATGCCGGTAGCCGATGACAGTAAGGAAAACAAACAGAAGGACACCAAAAGAAATTGCGCCTCCGAGTAATTTTAACCCCAGTACGGAAAAAAATCGACGTAATTTCATTGCACAACCACCGACTGAAGAATCTTATATGCTTCCCTTGCATTGTTCCGGACGCTGTATACTTTTATATGTTCCGTAATAATGCTTGCCATTATGCCTGACAGTTTTTTCTGTACAGAGGAAGCCAAATCCAGATTGGTAGTGGTATATCCCACTGCCCCTTCCTTAAGTCCCAGTACCATAGTACCGGTAACAAAGGTTCCTTTATTTGCACGGGTAAGTCCATAGGTTACGGCAATATCAACACGCTTTATCATAGATGTGAGTACCGCTGATTTTTCAACACCGTAGTAGCCTTCTTCAAACTGATCCCGGTCTACACCGATAGCCCACACATTTTTACCCTGTTTTCTGCGGGCAACTGCCTGAGCTATAGTACCGTTACCGGATGCACCGGCAGCAGAAAATATGGCATAGACTTCGTAATCATCATACCATTTCTTTGCAACTTTCGCCGCAAGTTCAGGTTTTTCCCAGTCCCCAATATAACTTTCATATACAGTAGCATCAGGGAAAATAGATCTGATTCCTTCTATGTAGCCTACTTCAAAATCTTCAATGATAGCTCCCCTTACTCCACCAATGAATCCGAAATTGGGATTCTGAACACCTTCTTCCTGAGCCTGAAGAGCCGCTGCAACACCTACCAGATAGGAACCTTCTTCCGCAGCAAACATGAAATTCAGCACGTTTGAGGCATTTTCTACATTACAGTCTATACAAAGAAAACGCTGGTCAGGAAACATGGGTGCTACATACGCTATAGCCTTTTCTAAAACAAAACCCGTACTGATAATTAAATCAGGCTCGTCCATTGCAACCTGACGAAGAACCGATACCCCCTGTGCTGTTTCACGGCAGGGAACAACATCATAATATACGCCAAATCCCTCTTCTTCACCCCGTTCATCACCGTAAAAAGCCAGCATACCTTCCCATGCAGCGGCATTAAAAGAGCGGTCGTTGATTCCGGGACCATCCGTTACCAGTCTTGTAGTCATCGTCGGTTTCTTCTGCCTGAAACATGAAAGACAAGAGAAAACCATGAGGATACATGCAAGAAAGAACAGAGGCTTTTTTACGAGGGAACTCATTCTTTTAAAACACCTTTTTGACGATGATATCGACTTCTGATCCTTTGATTCCTACCAGGACGTCATCAGCGATATTGGCGATGATTGATTTTTCAAGCTCATCCCACTTTTCGTCTTTTTCTTTTTCTGCCTTAGCACGATATGCCTGTAAAGACCATGCAGCATTGGGAAAAACAGCGGCGGAAGACATTCCGAGAGCATAAAAATCATGGGTTGCCGGAAGCGATGCAGAAACTTCCGCATAATCAAGGAGCATCATTTCTGCCGCAATGCGGATTTTATTCATAATGCCAACTGCGGCGGCATTTTTCCCGCTTGTTGAGACAGCAAGGAGTCTTTCCCGCTTTTCTGAACCAAGAATTTGACTTGGCGTCAGGGAAACGTGGAGTTCGATTTTTTTGCCTTCACTTTCAATCCAGAAATCACCATCTGCATATTCAAGCAAGGACGGCACCATACCAATCAATTCCTCTGCAAGCAAGCGCAGACGGCCAGACTGCTTTGCATCAAATTCATTGTATACGGCAATTTTTTCCGCTTCTTTCAGTGCATTCTGCAGAGAAAGTGTATCATTGTTAAGTTTACATACGTCTGATTTCATATATCCTAGTATATCACAGAGAATAAATATCGTACAAGTAAAATTTTAGCGGCCGCGTATTTTTTTCATTACTTTTTTATGCCAGAAAGCACGCAGTTTTTCGGCAAAAATATACATAGTATACAGGCGGCTCAGAGGCATGTCAAAACTGCCCGGACGGTGAACTTCTGCACCACCCCAGCCTGTCTTGAACAGATAAAGGCCATGCATGGGATGTGCCGGATCATCTGTAGGCGGAATACCGTAAAAATCATAGACTTTACAGCCGAATTTTCTTGCATCGCAGATTGCCGTCCACTGAATCAGATAGTTGGGCATGAGATTTCGCTTTTCATTTGAGGAACAGCCGTAGAGATATACCGCTTCTGCCCCCATGCATAAAGTGATAATTGCCGCAAGGTCTTCTCCCTCATGGCTTGCGATGTAAAGGGAAACATCCGCCTGGGAGTCATCTTTTGCCCCGCGTTCAAGCAAATCCCTGTAATAACTCAGGGGATGAATGCCAATGCCGTCACGGGCAGCTGTTGTCTTATAAAGGGAATAAAATGAATCCAACTCATGCAGAAAATCAGGGTCAAGAGCCGTAATTTTTCTGACACTTACGCCATGTTTCTGGGCATAGCGGACATTATAGCGCCACTTGCTTTTCATTGCGGCAAGGATTTCTTCTTCACTCCGGGAAATATCCAGCAGAACGCTGTCTGGTGGCTGTACATCTACCCGGGATTTTTTGATATTAGTGTTAGAAAGAAGAGCCATGTCCGGGACAGAAGCGTTATAATCATCCCGCTCAGAAACCGTCGCATAATCAAGGGGAAGGTCATAACGGATGCAGAGCGTGTGCTTTGGCAGCAGGGGTTTTAATTCACTGCTAAAAGCGTCAAGCTGCTTGATGTAGGCGATATCTTTTCCCGCCCTGGGTACCGGCCTGCTGAAATCCGGCTCAGGAGCAAGGGGCACATAGGCAAGGGAAACCTTAAAAAATCCCAGACGAAATGTGCGTACAAGTACAGAAACATCCTTGTGAGTAAGGCAAGACCAGCCGTGGGCACATTTAAACTGAACCCACAGGGCTGACTGTTGAAAATGCTTTGCCATCAGCCGATTTCACCATTACGGGCGTGAACGGTGGTAATTGGCTTTCCATCAGCGAGAAGTTTTTTTCCGCCGATCTGAACCAGACCGTCCTTTGCCTCAATAGAAACGCTGAAGAAATCATCACCTGAAATCTCTGCCTTTTTAACGGCATTTACATCTGCACCTTCAAGGACGATTTTTGTTCCAGGAGCAGCCCATGAAGCATCAAGCACTTCCACACATTCTTTACCGTCTGCATCCTTATAGTCACCTGCAAGGAGCATGCCGAAGCTTTCTACACCACGCATTTTACGGGGTGCCAGGTTTGCCGCAATAACGACATGTTTTCCCAGCAAGTCGGCTTCGGTCAGATACTTTCGCAGTCCAGACTGAATTGTGCGGGGCTTTCCGCTTCCGTCATCCATCGTCTCAATGAAAAGTTTGTCACCATCCGGATTAGGCTTTACATCTACGATTTTTGCAACGAGCAGTTCAATATTCTGGTTAAAGAAAGCAATCTGTTCTTCAGGAGTAAGAGTCGGCTTTTCTTCCTTGGGCTCAGCCTTTTTCTCCTGTTTTTTCTGATTTTTCTCTTTCTTTTCAGAAGTCTCCTGCTTTCCGGCAAACTTTGCCCTGAAAGAATCACAGGTCTTGTTGTCCAGAGGAGTAAAATAGACTGAAGTCTGACCGATTTGATCCAGACCTTCCATCTTGCCAAGATCTTCCCAGCGCAGGCTGCCCAGCTTTGCATCTTTTCCGTAATGAGCGTCATAAATTGTGTGACCAAGATAGCCGGCTACAATCTGGGTATACTGAGGCAGATAAGGCTGCATCATAATCATCAAATCCTTTATGACGTAAGCCAGATTGTAGAGTACATTGTCAGCAATGCTCTTGTCTGTTTTGATGTTCTTCCATGGTTCTGCAGCCTGGAATGCTTTATTACAGATGTCGGAAATGGCAAACATCTCATGGAATGCGTCTTTTAATTCCGCCCATTCAAGATATTCGGTAGCCTTTTTTTCATGCTCCAGAACCTCTGCCCACAAGGCTTCATCCTTTTTTCCGGCAGGGATTTTTCCATCATAGTTTTTATTGATGAAAAGAAGTGTGCGGTTTACAAGGTTTCCCAGGTTACCAATCAGTTCCTTGTTATATTTTTCCTGAAAGTCCTTCCAGGTAAACTGATAGTCCTGATTTTCCGGACGATTGTAATAAATGTAGAATCTCCATGCATCTGCAGGAATACCGCTTTCTTTTGCATCAGAACCAAAAACACCTACTCCCTTACTCTTGGAGAACTTGCCGTCCTCGTAGTTCAGGAATTCAGTTGAAGACATATGGAAAAGCTTTGTATAATCCCGGCCTGTACCGATTTCTGAACAGGGGAATACAACTGTGTGGAAAGGAATGTTATCTTTTCCGATAAACTGGAAGAGTTTCAGTTCTCCGTCTGCTTTTTCTTCGCTTTCAGAAGGAAGCCACCACTTTTTCCAGTCGAATGTGGGTTTGCCCGCAGCCTTCATTTCATCGGCAAGCTGTTTGGTAATTGACATATAGCCGATAGGAGCATTGAACCACACATAGAATACTTTATTTTCATATCCGGCCTTGGGTACCGGAATTCCCCATTTGAGGTCACGGGTAATGGCACGTTCATTCAGACCGTCGCGAATCCATGCCTTAGTCATCTGGATTGCATTTGCACTCCACTTGCCTTCCTTGCTCACTTTTTCCATCCATGCTTCAAGCTGGGGAGCAATTTTTGGAAGATTGATATAGAGATGCTTTGTTTCCCTTACTTCCGGCGTTGAACCGCATGTATGGCAGCGGGGGTTAAGCAACTGAGTAGGATCAAGCAGAGTACCGCAGGAATCACACTGGTCGCCACGGGCGTCGGTAGCATGGCACTTGGGGCACTCACCGTCTACATAGCGGTCTGCCAGGAACATATTGCACTTGGGGCAGAAAAGCTGCTTTGAAGTATGTTCTGAGATAAAACCGTTTTTATCAAGGTCATTGAAGATTGACTGGGTAATTTCAGTACATTCTTCATTTGAAGTACGTCCGAATTTATCAAAAGCAATATCAAACCACTGGTAAATGTCCTTGTGGATTGCATAATAATAGTCGCACAATTCGCGGGGAGTCTTATTTTCCTGTAAGGCCCTGGTCTCTGTTGCAGTTCCATACTCATCAGTACCGCATACATACATAGTTTCATAGCCACGACTGCGGCAAAAACGTGCGAATACATCCGCACTAAGCATCTGAATGAGGTTTCCCAAATGAGGAATATTATTTACATATGGTAAAGCTGATGTGATAAGTCTTCTATTCATAACATGCAATTATAAAGAAAAGAGGAGGCTTAGGCAATCAGTAATTTATTTTTCAAAAAATGAGCTGAGGATTTCCCATGACTCAAGCACCAGACGGGTTTTTTCACGGGCTACTTTCTGGAGGACAGGATTATCTCCATGGCGGTCAGGATGATAGTATTTGAGTTTTTCGCGATAGGCTTTTTTTGCTTCTTCCAGAGATGCGTTTTCATCAAGCCCAAGAGTTTTCAGTGCAGACTGCTCTGCGGGTGACAGTTTTTTTGGCCGCCGTCCAGAGATTTTCTCAGTTTTTTTCGTCTGACCTGCACTCTCCTCCCTGTCATGGAACTGATTTGCACTTTTCTCCCTGTCAGGGGACTGATTTGTCTCCGCTTCTTTCCGGCTCTTTTCTTCCTGAGTTTTGTCCTTCTGATTCTTTTCTTCTGCAAAAAAATTGCCGGACTCAAGTGCATCGCTTAACATATCTCCTAAACGATCGTACATTGAATCCGGCATGATTTTCTCCGCTTTAAATAAAGAGGATTAGATTACTGTTCCAGACGGAATTACGGCACCCTTACGGATAACAACAATGCCGTCAGAGATGTAGAATGTTCCGTGGTCTCCGTCTTCGTATTTGTTGCCGTCCACATTGATGCGGCAGTTGTCGCCGATGCGGGCATCCTTATCGATGATGGTTTGTGAGATTACACAGTTTTTGCCGATTCCGACATTGGGACGGCCTTCGCGACCATTGTCTTCTTTCTGCTCTGTGCTTTCGTAGAAGTCAGCACCCATTGTAATGACACCGTTCAGTTCAGTGCCGCTTTCGATAAGGGTACGTACACCGATGACACAATTATTGATTGCCTTTGCATTTGAAATGATACAGCCTTCCGTCAGCAAACTGTCCTGAATATGAGGAGCACCGTTTACCTTAGGCGGCGGCAGGTTGCGCATGTGGGTGTAAATGGGCGCATCAACATCATAGAAGTTAAAGGGCGGATTTACCTTTGTGAGGTCGAGTGTTGCGTCATAGAAACTGCGGATTGTACCGATGTCTTCCCAGTAACCGTTGAAGATGTAAGAATTAACCTTCTTGGTCTTGAGAGACATAGGAATGATTTCCTTACCAAAGTCCGTATACTCATTGTCCAGCATTTCTTCCATAGCTTTTGCGTTGAAGATGTAAATACCCATAGAAGCAAGGAATTCTTTTTCTGCAGGAAGGTCGCCGCGGGCATTTGCAGGGATTTTCCAGTCAGAAATATCTGCATCCGGCTTTGGCTTTTCCTTGAATTCGGTAATGCGGTGCTGTGCATCAATCTTCATGATACCGAAGCCGCTTGCGTCGTGGCGGTTTACCGCTGTTGTTGCGATGGTAATGTCTGCACCGCTCTGTACATGAGATTCCATGAATTTTTCCAGATCCATGCGGTAAAGCTGGTCACCGGAAAGAATAATGTAATGGGTAGGATTCTGTGAGCGGAAATGTGCCATGTTCTTACGGACAGCATCTGCAGTTCCTTCAAACCAGCCCGAATGTTCCAGAGTCTGTTCAGCAGCAAGAATTTCTACAAATCCCTGGCTGAAGCGGTCAAAATTGTAGGAATTTGAAATATGCATGTGCAGCGAAGCACTGTTAAATTGCGTCAAGAGATATATCTTGCGATAACCGGAATTGATACAGTTTGAAATGGGGATATCAACAATACGATACTTTCCGCCGAAAGGAACAGCGGGTTTTGAGCGTTCTTTTGTAAGGGGGTACAGACGGGTTCCTTTTCCGCCACCCAGAATGATTGCAAGAACGCGGGGTTTTTCAATTGATTTTTTGTCCATAAATTCTCCTGGTCAGCACTTTCGCTGAAAAATATTCTCTCATGTAATTATAAATCCATAGTGTAATATTTGCAAATAAAATTATTGTGGCTCAGCGGGATTTGAAGCGGATTTTTTTCCACGCTTTCTCCGTTTGGGTGTGATAATCGTAAAATTGATTGTCTTTTCCATTTCCATGCCGGCAGCCAGTTCCACATTCCAGCAGAGAGAAACAAGGAAAGTCGTTCCTGCAACCTGAAGATTACCATTCTGAGGCTGAGGACGATGGAAATAAAGGGGCATACAGGTTATATCTGCATCTTCGTTGGGCTCATAGACAAAAGAAATGTCGTTCGCTGTATCTGTAATCTGCATGAAGGAAATGTCGTGCATGCATTCCGGAGCGGTGATTGCATCCAGATTGTTCTTTTCCCCGCCTGCAATCACTTCAACGCTGTAACTGTTGCAGTCAGCACTGGAAAAATCAGTTTGAGCAAAATTTGATTCCACAACCAGAGCAGCCTTGAGGGCAAGAGGACTTTCATTTTTAAGGATATACTGAACGGTAAATCCGTTTGAATTGATAATGTAGTTTTTCCTGAGAGATACAGGCAGTTTTAGGGCCGAATACTCACCCAATCCGGTCAATTTAATTTCATGACGTTTTTTATCAAAGCCTGTCTGGGTAAAGGAAACCTGAGAAAAAATGCCGCTTCCCGTCGGGAGACCCTTGTTATAATCCTTTACCTCATCCCGGGTAAAAAGATGCTCAACAAAGAGACCGCGCTCATAATGATCATCTACCCGGTCAAATTTTTCTATACGCTTTAAATTGTCCGCATAGTTTCCCGTATTATGCATGATGTCAAGTTCGGTAATACTTGCGCCCCGCAGAGAAATGCAGGCATCAAAAGACTGCATCTGACAGATATATTCGTCAGTTCCGTCAGCATTGTAGTCATAACTCGTTACGGACTCAGTAAATGACTTTCCCGCAGGGAGGCAGTCACGGATAATTTTTTCGGCCTCAGTAAGGGCACGGTAGGCATTCTGACGGATGGCATTGCTGGCAAAAATTCCCTCAGGGTCACAGACAAAAGCGTTTCCCGTCTGAGCCTGCCAAAGTTTTTCCCGGGCAAGTTTCTTGCGGGCTTTATCCCCGTGGCAGTTGGAAATCAGCATGCCGATATAAAGCATACGGTCGTAAAGAGCATGGTTCCGGGGATAGGTAGAAAGAAAATCATATATAGTCACCGGATAGCCGGTTTTGTTTTCCAGAGGCATATAGGGAACAAGTCCCCACTGGGCAATATCAGACTGAATGCCGGGTGCGATATATGCCGGAATCAGCCTTGTGTGCTTATGAAGGTATTCCTGAGGATATGTAAAAGTAATTGACTCCCCATAAGACTCCTGAGCCTTTTTGTAGAGGTTTTCAATCCAGCCTTCTTCAAAGAGCTGTAAAAAACGGTCTGAGTCAAATACAATACAGGCAGTTCTTTCTTCATCAGCATATTCTGTGTTCTTTTTGCAGACTTTTTCAGCCTGTTTTTTCAGGAGCGAAAGATAGGTGTCAGGATCTTCATGAGCCGGAGCAGAACCGCCCTCATGGAAGAAAGGCAGTACTTTTACAGATTTCCCCTGTTCCGTTACCAGAAGAGGAAGCAACTGTCTTTTTGACTGGGGAATGAGGGAATTATCCAGCAGGACATACTCCATGCCGCTTCCATAAAGGCTGGAAATAAGAGAACTGTCCCAGACGGAAGCGTAAACCATCATGCCTCGGGGACGCTTTCCCAGTACCCCGCTCAACTCAGAGCCATACATTTCAATCTGACCGCTTCTGTCCATGGGCAAAAGCAGGGGGAATACAGGATTGTAATAGCCGCCACCAAGCACTTCAATCTGCTTGCGGGAAACAAGTTCTTTTAACAGCTGAATGAATTCAGGATGCTTTTTTGAAATCCATGAAAAAAACTGACCGGGAAAAGAAAAAGTGAGTTTATACGATGAGTTTGCGTACAGGAAGGATATGAGTTTTTTGTAGAGACGCTGATATTTGTCTTCCAGAACATCGGGAAGTTCCCTTCCGGACAGACTGGCTCTAATTACCATGCAGACATGCAACACTTTCATAACTGAAAATCATCCAAGTGTCGCGCCCCACCCTGCAGCAACCTTTGTACGTTTAACTCCTTTGTCCTATCATTTTATAACAGCTTCGCCAAAATTTAAAGTGCTTTTTTGCGGGAAGCGTTGATTTTCCGGCATTTTTTTCCACCAGTGAAATGCAGTTTACCGGACAGGAAGTAAGGCACTCTCCGCAGCCGTCACAGATATCCGTCACAACCGCTACCCCCTTCTCAATCTGAATGGCATTCTGGTGGCAGACTTTCATACAGTCACCAAATCCAATGCAGCCATAGTAGTTGTTGTATTCAGAACCATAAGACTGATTGAATACGGCACAGCTTTTTAAGCCGGTATAGTGCATGCGCCGGTCAGTCTCATTTTTTTCTGCCGTTGTTACAAGTGCCTGTTTATGAGGATTTGCGGCAATGGCTTCGTCCGCGTCAGGCTCAAAGGTCACATTTTTTTCAGTAGAAAGGATGGCCGATACGCCGTAATACTTGGATTTAAGCGCAGGAACAAAAAAGCAGAAAAAGAAAAAGAGGAATACGCTTGCTATAATCAAAAAAACGACAAAAAGAAA
>ODAI014371881.1_pt1 | contig 19575 bp, 20 predicted proteins | sample 1539321 | NCBI WGS metagenome assembly ODAI01 (sample SAMN02144231, study PRJEB22623) | gut metagenome | biome: sheep rumen | host: Ovis aries | place: New Zealand
GAAGTAATTCTTGTAGGCATCAATTACGATAAGAAGTCTAAGCTGCACGATTGTAAGATTGAGAGGATTTACAAAAACTGAAGCCAAGCAATACGTCCGCGACCACAGCCCCAAGTCCGACGATCTCCGCCGCCTCCTCTCCCTGTTATGTCGCAGGGAGGCGTCAAAGATACTCAAAAATTAAGATTTACATTATAGAAATATGCAAACAACAATAAATCCCGCTGAAGTTATCAGCCATATTGAGCCAAAGAAGAAATGGCTCGACGTCGACATCCGAGGCCTCTGGCGCTATCGCGACCTGTATCGGATGTACATCAAGCGTGACATCGTCACGCAATATAAGCAGACCATCCTCGGTCCTGCTTGGTATCTCATCCAACCCCTGTTCACCACCATCATGTACATGTTCGTCTTCGGTGGTCTGGCAGGCATCAGCACCGACGGCATTCCCCAGCCACTTTTTTACATGGCCGGAATCACATTGTGGAATTATTTCTCTACCTGTTTCACGTCCTGCAGCAACGTCTTCGGAGCCAACCAAGGCGTCTTCGGTAAGGTCTATTTTCCCCGCTTAGTAGTCCCCCTCAGCTCAATAACTAGCAACCTCATCCGCATGCTCATCCAGCTCCTGATGTTCATCCTTATTTATGCTTATTACGTCATCTCTGGCAAATTCCCGTTGACGTTATCATGGACGCTGTTGCTGGCTCCCCTATTCATAATGATGATAGGCCTACATGCCATGTCGTGGGGACTCATCATTACGTCGTTGACCACCAAATACCGCGACTTGAAGATGCTCATTAGCTTTGGCGTCCAGCTGCTGATGTACGCCACCCCCGTCATCTATCCCATGAGTTTCGCCCCCGCCCAGTATCAAGTCTACCTCAATATCAACCCGCTCTCCCCCATTTTCGAGGCCTTCAAATACAGTTGCCTTGGTGTAGGCACCTTCTCCGTCGGCGGTCTCCTCTATAGCGCCGGATTCCTCGCCGTCACCCTATTCTTCGCCGTCATTCTCTTCAACCGCACAGAACAGCGGTTTATGGATACGGTGTAACCTTCACATAAACGTCATAATAATCATGGACAAAAATATAGCAATAGAATTCGATAACGTCGGTAAGCAGTACCGCCTTGGACTGGTAGGCACTGGTTCACTTCAGCACGACATTAACCGCTGGTGGCAAACCACAGTCTTACGGAAAGAAGATCCCTATCTGAAGATTGGCGAGGTCAACGACCGAAGTACCAAGGGCACCAGCGATTTTGTCTGGGCACTGAAGGATATCTCCTTCAAGGTCGAACAGGGTGATGTCGTCGGAATCATCGGCAAGAACGGAGCAGGCAAGTCCACCCTGCTGAAGCTCCTTAGCCATATCACCGCCCCCTCGACTGGCAATATCTGGTATCGTGGCCGCATTGCCTCTCTCCTTGAGGTCGGTACTGGCTTCCATCCAGAGATGACCGCCCGTCAGAATATCTATATGAATGGCAGCATCATGGGTATGACCCGCCATGAGATAGATCGGAAACTTGATGAGATTGTCGACTTTGCTGGCATCGAGCGTTATCTCGACACACCTGTTAAGCGTTTCTCCAGTGGCATGACTGTCCGCCTCGGCTTCGCCGTAGCCGCTTTCCTTGAACCAGAGATTCTTGTTGTCGATGAGGTTCTTGCTGTTGGTGATGCAGAGTTCCAGAAGAAAGCCATTGGCAAGATGCAAGAAGTGTCCTCAGATGGTGGAAGAACCGTTCTATTTGTTAGTCATAATATGACAGCTGTTAGGAGTTTATGCAAAAATGGTGTAGTCCTGAAAAATGGGCAGATAGATTATGTTGGTAAAGCAGATGATTGTGTTAATCATTATATTTCATCTAATATTTCAGAACTTATCAGTTATTGTAAAATCAAAAAAGAGCACAGAGACATACAATTCGCTTGTGATGTTGAAATTAAAGAAGTAAAAATGCTAAATAATGTTGAGAACGTTTCGGTAAATGAGGCACTTCTATTTAATTTACGTCTAAAAAACAACACTTCGTCTGACAAATGTTTTAAAATAGGCACTTTTATTAATAACCAGAACGATTTACGTGCTGGCGCAGCATTTTCCAATGAAATAAAAATCCGTTCCAATGATGATGTATGGGTAAAACTTACTATTTCAAATCACAATCTAGCCAAAGGAAGATATATGTTAAACTTTAATCTTTCGAATTTTGACTATAAATCTTTCGGCTCGGATTTAGATTTGGTCCATAACGTGTTATCATTTGAAGTAAATAAAATTGGCTTCGATCATCCTTCTGATTTTCTTGCATGGCACAGAAACATGGGGTCATGTGTTTTTATTGACACAAGAGCAACTGTAATAGGAGATAATTATGATTGAGATCAAAGATAAGAGACAATGTTCTGGCTGCTCTGCTTGCATGGCAATATGTCCCAGTAATAGTATAAGCATGCAGTGTGATGCAGAGGGATTTTATTATCCAAATGTTAATATAGATACATGTATCAATTGTAATCAATGCAATGATATTTGTCCTGTAGAGAATCAATTTCCAAAAAGAGATCCGCAAAATGCTTTTGCTGCAAAAATCATAGATATCGGAAAAAGACTAGAAAGTTCATCCGGTGGTATCTTTACTCTATTTGCGGAAAAAATATTAAGTGAGCATGGGGTTGTATATGGAGCTGCCTACGACGATAATTATTCAGTTCACCATATTGGAATTACAAATTTCAACCAACTTCCATTATTGAAGGGTTCAAAGTATCTTCAAAGCCGCATGGAGAATGCGTATGTAGATATTCAAAGTCATGTACGTCAAGGTAAAAAAATACTTTTTGTCGGAACGCCATGTCAGGTAGCCGGTCTCAATGCTGTAACTCCGAAGAAATACGAGGATAGTATAATTACAATAGAACTATGCTGCCACGGAATAGCGAGTCCACTCATTTGGCAGAAATATCTTAAAGAAAAGGGGTTTAAACCAGAGATCATTGAGTATGTAAATTTTAAAAGTAGAGCAAATGGTATTACAAATTACACTTTGGATATAAAAGCTAGAGATAAACGACTGACGGAGAGTAAACTTACCAATTCTTATATGAAAGGTTTCTTATTTAATTTGTATTGCCGACCAATTTGCTCAAATTGTACTTTTCGACAATTTGCAACAAATAGTGATATCTCTATTGGTGATTTTTGGGGAATTCAAACATATTATCCAACAGAAAATGATGAACTTGGTTGCAACCAAGTATTGGTGCTTACAAATAAAGGCAAGCAGTTCATTGATTCTCTTTGTTTTGATAGTTTTAAAACTTTTAATATTACTTTAGGAGAAGCATACATGGGGAATACAAACTATATTAATTCATCACCATACCACCCTAAAAGAGATTTGTTTTGGAAATTAATAGGCGAGGGGAAAACTGTTGAAGAATCTGTGAATATTTGTTTTAATGACAATAATCGAAGATTCATTACAAAACTAAAGTCCAAACTAAAAAAATGGTTTAAATGGTAGCACTTTTGTCATACCACTTTTGGTATAACTACGGAACATGCTTTCAAGCATATGCCCTGTGGAAATGTTTGAAAGAGGAAGGTATAGAATCGGAATATATTGACATCGGTTGGAAATACCCAATTCCATTAGATTTGTATCTTACAAACCACTGGATTTATCAAAGACCAGGATGCAGCTATGTGTATATAATAAGACATTTTACACGTTGTATAAAGTCTGCTATAAGACAACGAAAACTGTCAATGACAGCCTACGTAGATTACGTATTATATTCCAATAACAAAAAATTCGATTCGTTTCATCGGCATTATATCAAAGAATCACAACCATACGATACAGAAGTTCTAGCTACAATTGAGTCAAAATATCAAATGTTTATAGTTGGGAGTGACCAGGTATGGAACCCAAATAACTGCGATAAGAAGTATTACGTTCATTTTTTGCTTGATTTTGTTAAGGACTTTTCAAAAAAAATTTCATACGCATCAAGTATTGGCGTTACTGAAGTCAGTAAAGAATATGAATCTTTGTTATTTCAGTATTTAAAAGACTTCAGCCATATAAGTTGCAGAGAAAAGACGGGAAAGGAACTTTTGGAGAACCTGCTAAACAAAAAGGTTGAACATGTTCTTGACCCAACTCTGCTTCTTACTGCTGACAAATGGAGAAAACTTGCGAAGTACGACAAAAGAAATGATGCATACATAATGTGCTATATACTTGGAGATAAGCAAAACATTGTAGAGTTTGCTATGAAACTCGCGAGAAAAAAAGGACGTGATTTAGTCATTGTGACCGCAACACCATCTATTATCATGAAATACAGTTCATATATAGCGACTGGTATCGGACCTCGTGAGTTTATAGGCCTGCTTAGCAAATGTAGTTGTTTTATCACTGATTCGTTTCACGGAACAGTCTTTGCCATAAACTTTAATAAGAATTTCTATTCATTTATGAAACGTTCCGGAGATTATTATTCCTCGGATAACAGTCGTATCCCTGATATTTTGCGTCAGTTCAACTTACTAAACCGACTTATTGAAAATGATACAACTTTTTTCAGTGATGAAGAAATTGATTTTACAGAAGCAAACTTAATTCTAGAAAAAGAACGACATAAATCCAAGTCTTATTTGTTGAACTGCTTAATTGAAAAACTACAATGATACCAAAAATCATTCATTATTGTTGGCTAAGTAATGACCCTTTTCCTGATAATATACAGAGGTGTATAGATTCATGGAAAGACGTATTGCCTGATTATGAATTGAGACTTTGGGATTTTCAACGTTTTCCAAAAGGCAAATCAAAATGGGTGGATCAAGCTTTCGACACTCACAAATACGCATTTGCTGCAGACTATATCCGTCTGTATGCTTTGTATAACTACGGAGGTATATACCTTGATTGCGATGTCGAGGTAATAAAGTCTTTCGATGACTTGTTATCACTACCCTATTTCATAGGACAAGAAAATACGCCTTCGGGCATTGAGGCTGCTACTATTGGTTGCGAAAAAGGAAATAAGTTAATAAAAGATCTGTTGGAAAGTTATAAGGAGAAAAGTTTTATAAAATCAGATGGTACTTTTGAAGACCTACCTCTTCCTTTCATATTCAGGAAATGTATAGAAGCAGGTTTTTTTTACAATTATATCTCTGACAAAAAAGACTTTAGTAACAATCCAGATGTCATCAACGTATTTCCCATTGACTTTTTCAGTCCTAAACATTGGAAAACTAAAGAACTTAATATAACTGACAGGACATACTCAATACATCATTTCGCAGCTTCGTGGGTTGATAATAATATTTCACAAAAGGAAGCTGATAATGATACACATGAAAAGAAGTCAACACCTATAAAACCTACTTTAGTAATTCGTTTGCGACGTGGTATAGGTAATTTTAGTAGGAGATACGCAATTAAAAATAAGTATTGTGCCAAAGTATATTTCACTTTATACAAAAGGGCGGTCTTTCAGCCCACTCCTTCTCTGATAATTTATAAATCAGACTATCCGCTGATTGTCCATTTGGACAAACCCCTATGTAATTGTGAAATAGAATTCATAAAGAAAGAAGAGTCTAGGCATAAAGACAAAATCAAGGATTTCTTCCCAATAATGAGAATAAAAGGCTCACTCATAGAAATACATCCCTATAATCATAATTCTTACCTAATCCTCACAAAAGAAAAATGCAGAGAACTTTTTGACTCAATTAAGCCATAACTGTAGGAATTTTCAATGCTATAAAGTAAACGCTCTTCGACAACAGTTACGGTAAGTCCTCATCCTTTTTCAACATGTGGCTGAGTGATGTTGACGGTCTTCATCTGGTTGAAAGGTCATAATCTCATCAAATCTAAGAAATATGCACGAAATTCTAGTATCTATAATCATCCCCGTATACAAAGTTGAGTCGTACATTGTGCGCTGTATCGACTCGGTGCTGCGACAGACATACCGCCATATAGAGGTCATTCTTGTCGATGACTGCTCGCCTGACCGTAGCATGCAGATGGCTCGGGGGCATATTGTGCAGTCGTCATTAGGTAAGGATTTACGTTTTGTGTACCTTAGCCATCAGCATAACCGTGGTCTCTCTGCAGCGCGTAATACAGGCATCAATGTGGCTACAGGGGAATTCCTGTATTTTCTGGACAGCGATGACTACATCATTCCTGAATGTATTGAGATGATGGTGGGATGTGCAGCAAAGTCCCCCGATGTGGAAATGGTATATGCAGGGGCAAAATTGTCGAATGGCCCTCAGTGGCTTAGCTTTGAGAACAGAAACCTTCCCGACTATTCTGATAACAAAGACTGGATTAACCATGCTTTGCTGAAGAGGACAGTACTTAACATGACGGCATGGAACAAACTCGTGCGGAGGTCATTCATAATTGACAACCGCCTATATTTTAAGGAAGGTGTTATTCACGAAGATGACATATGGAATTTTGATATGGCAAAGATTGTGTCAAAGGTTGCTATATGTAAACATGATACTTATTTATACGAGGTGAGGGAAACGGGAATCATGGGCGACAAGTCCAAGACTGATTATCACAGGATGGTCTTACTAAAATATTTCGCAAACCATATAACCGAGCCATACAGTAAGCGGGAAATATCTTTCATATTTCATTTTACCCACGATCATTTTCCAAAAGGCATTCCGCAGGAATTATCCACTGACTTCCAGCACGTACAGCGCTTGATGATAAAGCGGGCAAGGGGCAAACAGAAGTTCGCCTTATGGATGTATTATAAAGGGCCCAGGACTATCCTTTATAATTACCATGTGTTAGGCAGAGTCGTCAACGCCATCGGCGAGGTGTAAACAATTGAAATCCGACATTAACTATGACAGAAAAAGAACGACAGGCGGTAACAGTCTACCCCGATGCCATTCAGAATATTGACAGGGTTCCAGCATCTGTATTTCAGCTAAAGCGCCGACGTGACAGGGTTCCTTCATTGCTTGACCTGGGACCTGAGTTTCAGAGGGAGTTGGTTTGTAATGGCGAGGCCGTAGCCAAAGCCATCGAAACCATTCATGATGAGAACACGAGCATCTTGTCGTACAACAACGAGAATTCTCTGGCCTGCGTCATCAGTCTGGCCTACTACTATGCTAAGAACGACTACATCGTTCACAGGGAATACGCATCAGGGAAAGGCTTTGCCGACTTGGTGCTGATACCACGCAAACATGTGGACTCGCCTGCCATCGTCGTTGAACTGAAGTACGGCACTCCGGTAGACACGGCCATCAGCCAGATTCTGCAGAAGAACTACCCAGCCAAGGTGACCGAGTATGTCGGCAACCTCTTACTCGTAGGCATCAGCTACGACCCAAAGCAAAAGAGGCATAGTTGCGTAATAAAAAAGTATAAAAGGTTATTCTTGCTAAATAACATTCTATTTATGCGGTGGCGACAAGAGATTCAAGTTACCGCATCCACCTTTTGATGGATTTGTAGTGCAGCAATAAGCGTAATAATCTGATATTGTTTATGACAAATTATAAGATATCGGTCATCATTCCATCAATAAATGACATATAAAGTATGGAAGAACATAGTACAATAATAAGTAAAACAATAATCAGGGAAAGAAAGAATAAGCCAATAATATCAGTTATTATCCCCTGTTATAATAGTGCGGAATTCCTTCGTGAGACATTAGACTGTCTTAAAAATCAAACGCTGGATGACTGGGAGTGCATCGTCGTCAACGACGGCTCCACGGACAATTCACTTAACATCCTAATAGGATATGCACAAAAAGATTCAAGATACAAATATATTAACAAGATAAATGAAGGGCCAGCTATTGCTCGTAACACTGCTATCGCAGTTTCAACAGGAAAGTACATATTACCACTCGATGCCGATGACTTGATTGCACCTACATATGCGGAAAAGGCCATCAAATATCTAGAAGAACACCCTAACACTAAATTGGTGTATTGTCAATGTGAGTTTTTCGGAGATAAAGAGGGGATATGGAATCTACCTCACTACAATTATAATGATTTTATCTATAACAATTGCATTTTTTGTTCATGCATATATAGAAGGAAAGACTATGACAAAACTATAGGATATAATCCTAACATGAAGCTGATGGATGAGGATTGGGACTTCCTTCTATCTTTGCTTGGACCAGATGATGAGGTATATTGCATCCCAGAACCTCTATTTTTCTATCGGCAGCATGGTATAACGCGCAATCGGTCTAAACGCTCTGAAATAGACATGTCACATCTTCAGCTCATGTTGAATCATCCGGAACTCTACGCAAGAGACTTGGAAAAATCATTTCATTTCATCAGTTCAAAAACCCGCTATTATGAGAAAAGTCTTAATGACGTTCTGAACTCAAACGCTTACAAACTTGGAACCTCCCTTATCAAGCCGATTAGATGGTTAAAAGCATTACTATGCAAATAATATTTCTCAAAAATAATGTTCTCGTTGTAAATAAATTACGAAGGATTCGCCTTTTCCTTGATTTATTCATCTTTTAGCATTTTAACTTTTTAAATTGATAATGTCATTTATCGTTCTATAGTCCTAGGAAGGGCCCAACAAAACTTCGGACATTAGATGATTTTTACGCTCATAACAATAATGACATTCTATATAAAACAATTCTAAGATATAAAGAGGCTCTTTGCAGCATAATCAATAAGATAGATGAAGCACAGACTAATCGCTATTAACCTTCCCCAGTTTCATCCATTCCCAGAAAATGATGAATGGTGGGGAAAAGGTTTTACAGAGTGGACAAATGTTACGAAAGCCCGACCACGGTTTAAGGGGCATTACCAGCCTCATCTCCCATCTGATACTGGATTTTATGATTTGAGATTGCCGGAGGCCCGCCAAATGCAAGCTGACATGGCAAGAGAATATGGAATCTATGGCTTCTGTTATTACCATTATTGGTTTAACGGCAAGCAATTGATGGAACGTCCTGTAAATGACATTTTGAAATCAGGCGAACCTAACTTTCCTTTCATGCTTTGTTGGGCTAATGAAAATTGGGCTAGAAACTGGGATGGCAGTTTTAAGGACGTGTTAATCAAGCAAGACTATAGTGAGGAAGACGACAAAAATCACATACGATATCTTTGCGGCAAAGTTTTTTCAGATAAGCGATATATTCGAATAGACGGGAAACCCGTGTTTGCAGTGTACCGTATCGAGCTATTCCCGGATTTTAAGAAAACCACTGATACTTGGAGAAAAATCGCCAAAGAAGAATTTGACATGGAATTGTATCTTATTAATGCACAATTTCCAGCATCACCTCGAGGAGAAGAGGCCTTGAGGCAAGGACTTGATGCGTCTTTTGATTTTCAGCCGGTTAACGTTTATGAATATATCGAAAGAGAGAAGTATGAAAGGTTAAAAAAGTGGTCTTGGCGCATCCCATGGCTTCGCAGCAGGAAGTTCATAAGAAATTGGGCAGATAACCTACCAAGTATATATAGCTATTCTAAGTATGTAGAAAAGTTGAAGACCATTCCACTTCCAAATTATAAATGTTTTCCTTGCGTCTGTCCTAACTGGGATAATTCGCCTAGACGCACGAACAAACATTATATGGCATTCGTTGGTTCCACTCCAAATTTGTTTGGATGCTGGTTAGAAGATGTGTTTAGACGTTTCACGCCATATAGCCCCGATGAGAATTTAATATTTATCAATGCATGGAATGAATGGGCAGAAGGAAATCACCTAGAGCCTGACCAAAAATGGGGATGCGCTTATCTTGAAGAAGTGAAAAGAATTGCAGACAAGTACAAATAATTGTTTATCATTTATGGTATCTATCGCAATGGCCACCTATAATGCTAACGCCGTCATCACGAAATCTTTTCCAGGTAACAGCGTTATTGCCGGCTGTCCTGCAAGGATAATAAAAATGCCGAGTTAATTCCCATGCCTAAATACACCTTCCTCCTCCCCGCCTTCAAAGGCCGTTTCCTCGACGAGATGCTGCGCTCAATCCAGGGGCAGACATACCAAGACTTTAAGGTCATCATCAGCGACGACTGCTCTCCCGAGGACCTGCGTAGCATCTGCGACCCATACCTCGCCGACCCCCGCTTCACGTACCGCCGAAACGCGGAGAACATGGGCAGCAAGAGCCTCGTCTCCCACTGGAACCTGCTGGTTGACATGTGCGACACGGAGTTTCTCATCCTCGCCAGCGACGATGATGTCTACGAACCACAGTTCCTTGAGGAGATTGATAAACTGGCGCTGAAATATCCTGAGGTGAATCTGTTCAGGGCAAGGATAAGAATTGTTGACGAAAGCAAGGAAGAACTGAATGTGGATGTCGAATTTAATGAATTTGAAAATCATAGGCAGTTCTTAGAAAGCCATTTCCGGAAGGGGAATTTCAAATGTATTGCAAATCATGTATTTCGTACTAGGAAATTAAAAGACATAGGCGGTTTTTATGAGACGCCACTCGCGTGGTATTCTGACCATATAACTTCGATTATGGCGTCTGAAGATGGATGTGCATACACGAAAGATGTTCTGTTCAATTTCAGATTGTCGAACATCAATATTACTGGTAGAGCAAAAACAAAAATCATATCTAGTCAAAAGTCACGTGCTATATTGCAAGCCGACGAATGGTTTAGAGATTATCTCACGAAAAAGAATATTAAAGACTTGGAATATAACAGATGGGGGAAACAGATATACTACTTTCTTATGGAAGCAGATTTTAAGACCTTTATTTCCCTATGTCCTAAGGTAATGAAATTAGGCTTATGGGACAAAGGATGGATGACAGCTATAGCACGACACCAACTTAAAAATCTATTTTTGGCTATTTCTCCCGGAAAATGCAAACAAACACAAAAGGCAAGGCATTAAATTATGCTCAGAAAACTCATAACAGCTATACGCAGGAGGTTTAACATATTCCTTTTCAAGTTGCGATGTCCAGCTGTAAGACTACAAGGAAAAGGTCTCCAATCAGGCATTAAATGCACCAATACAGGTTCGGGAAATATAATTTGCATTGAGGCAGGTGGCTCATTAACCGACTGTAAGATTATCTTCAAGGGAAGCAATAACCGACTGGTAATCCCTTCTTGTTGTCATCTCAAGAAAATCATTTTTCATTTTGAAGATGACAACAACCTAATTGACATCGGTTCCTTCACTACAATGGAGGAAGGATGTCTACTTGCTGCTGTTGAAGGCAAGCGTATCATTTTAGGCAAGGACTGTATGCTATCAAACCACGTCAACATACGAACAACCGACTCACATTCTATCATCGACAGAAGTGGGAAACGAACTAATCCGGGTGCTGACATTTTAATAGGAAATCATGTATGGATTGGATTTCAAAGTCTAATACTCAAGGGTGTTGATATACCCGACAATTGTATTGTTGGCGCCCGTTCAATGGTGACAGCTTCTTTAAAAGCTGAGAAGAATGACATAATAGCCGGGAGTCCTGCAAGGATATTAAAGAAAGGCCATACTTGGAAACGCGAGAGAATATAGATAATTATGAGCATCGCATTATAATTTGTATCATAAGACTGCAAAATGAATAGTAGAATAAGATATATTGATGAGCTGAAAGGGTTCGCAATCCTATTGGTTGTTATGAACCATGTATATCATTTTGTTTTGTGCGATAAGCAGAATGTAGTGAATGAGGTTATTTGTTCTTTTTATATGCCTCTTTTCTTTCTCCTTTCAGGCTTTGTAATACATACTCCCCCAAATTTTCTGAAATGTGTGAGTAAAATTGGCAAATATGTCGTTCCGTTTTTAGTTATTGGCTCGACATTTACAATAACGTGTGGAAGTACAATAAAGGATTTCCTGTTAGATCAGACTAACTATGGTTATTGGTATTTGATAATTCTTTGGTATTTTTATTTGCTCCTGATGTTTAATTACTTCAATAAAGACAGAAGAAATTGGCCTGGCGTGTTTTATGATGTTGTTTTCTTTATTGTTGTTTATGAGTTGATTGCTCACGTTGTTATTCCGATATTGGGAAACACAAAGTTGTGGAACACTGGACAACTATTGATTAAATACTGGCCATTCTTTTATATGGGTTATTTTATGAGGAAATACGGAGTAATGAATTATATATCCAAACATAATGCTATTTTTTCATTTTGCCTCATTGCTTATGTTCTGTCTATGTGTTTTATGCGCAACATGAATTATAGTTCAGCCTTTCTCGCTCATCATTCTGGCCAACTAATTGCTTTCTTTGCTGTTATTGCTATATGCTTTCTGTTTGCGAATCAAGAACAGGAATGTTTTTGGTATAATAAGTATTTAGCTAAAACAGGAAGATATACATTGGAAATATACGTGTTTCATTTCTTTGTTTTGAGGCACATTAATCTGTCCGGTATTGGTACGTATTTAAGTGAGACATATAACAATGTGATAGAATTCATATTATGTGTAGCGCTATCATTGACTATAATTCTTATTTCTGTAGGTATAGGCAAAATTGTACACCAGAGCACATTGTTAAGTACCTTCATGTTAGGGAAATCGCAAAAATAGTATCGTATATTTACACAAGTTTCTACTCGTCCTTTCAATTATGACGCCGTCACATAATAAAACATCCATCTGTCTTCTTCATCATACTCTCTCCGCATTAGGAGGTGAGGAACGAATGCATGCACTTCTTGCTAATGCGTTGAAGTCACGAGGACATAATGTGATATCTGTTATGACAGAGCAGTTCTCTAATGAGAAGAATGTCTATGAACTTGACAAAGGCATCAGACAGTACTCGCTGCAGAGGAATCGCGTGGAGAGGAAATTGAATAAATGGATTAAGGGATTACCTGTCTGGCGCTATCGTCATATATTGAAGAAACATAATGTAAAAGTTGTTATTGATGTAGGCTCTCCAAAGTCCTTATTAACGACAAAAGCGGTAGATGGTTTGGAAATAAAGGTAATTTGTTGGGATCACTTCAATTATGAGTCATTCCGTAAACGTTGGTGTTATGATGACCTAAAACAGCTTATTCTCAGTGGCAACATACATCGATTGGTAGTACTTACACAGACTGACGTGGAGTCTTATTCGAAAAACGAGAAGGAGTTCCCAAAAGATGTTGTTTGCCAGATATATAATCCTTCTCCCATTCAGACGGAAGGTTACATTCCGCATTTTTCCAAGAAGGTGTTGGCCTGCGGAAGACTTGCTCACCAGAAAGGCTTCGACCTTTTGCTTGATGCATGGAAGGAAGTGGAGCAAAGGAATACTGACTGGGAGTTGGAAATCGTTGGGGATGGACATATGCAACAGAAGTTGGAACAGCAAGTTGAAGACAACAAATTGCAACATGTCACTATATCGCACTTCACGAATAATATCAAAGAGAAGTATGCTGAAGCAGGAGTCTATGTTTTATCTTCAAGATATGAAGGTTTCCCTTTAGTGTTACTTGAGGCAGAGAGCATGTCTCTTCCTATGGTCTGTTTCGATTGTAAAACTGGACCTAATGAAATCATCCGGCATGGTTACAATGGTTATCTTGCAGAAGCAGAGAATCCGCACGATCTGGCAGGAAAATTATTAGCCGTCATGAACGACGACAATCTTCGTGAGCAAATGGGACGTAATGCCTTCGAGGCTTCACGCCAATTTACTACGGATAAGATTATCGACCAATGGGAGCAATTGATTTGCAATCTATAACTGACATCGATGAAGAAACAGTGCCAACTAAATACTTTCAAAAGAATTATTGAATCATTGACGCGCAGATGGGACAAATTCCTACATGGGCCGTTTCCTCGACGAGATGCTGCACTTCAAATGATAACTCTGAATTAATCTTTTCATTTATGAATCCCCCTTTAGTCTCTGTAGTCATCCCCAATTACAACCACGCACGATATCTTGACGAGCGCATACAAAGTGTACTCAACCAAACCTATCCGAACTTTGAGGTCATTATTCTTGATGACTGCTCAACAGATAATAGTGTGGATATTATCAACAAGTATAAAGATAATGCTCACGTCACCCATTTTATTATAAATAAAAACAACTCTGGTTCTCCTTTCAAGCAATGGCAAAAAGGTTTTGAACTGGCAAAAGGTGAATGGATATGGATAGCAGAAAGTGATGATAGTTGTAATCCTAAGTTCATAAAAACAATGATAGGACAACTTGACAATGAGTCTTCCTCTTTCGCTTTTTGCCGGTCTAAACGTATAAACCAAAACGGTGATTTCATCACAGAGCACTGGCAGGATGAGTTGACAGGTTCGTTTGTTATGGATGGCAAATTATTTATAGACAATTATTTAAGATGGAAATGTATTGTATGGAATGCAAGTTCAGTGATTTTTCGCCGTGATTATGTTTCAAAGATACCAACCGATTATATAAACTACAAAGCTGCTGGAGATTGGCTTTTTTGGATATGTTTATCATGGCTGGGAAATGTTACGTTTGTTGACATTCCCTTGAATTATTTTCGATTACATGATAGTAACACAACTCAGCAAAGTTCCAAAATTGGTTTAGCAGATGAAGAAAAAGTCAAACTATATAAGTTCCTTTTAGCAAGAGGTTATATTAGCAAGCAATCTTATAATGTAATTCGCAAGAACGACATATACTATTGCTATGTTTACGACACTAATAACGAAGCACGTACAGCAAGGAAAATGAAGTTGTGGAATGTTTCTAAATTAGAGCTTTTCAACCTATGGCTAAAGAAAAAGTACAAAAAATTCATTAACAAATGAGAATAGACTCCCCGCCAAGTCCATCCCATAGACTCGAATAGAAAAAAGCACGGATTCCGATTACTAATTATGCAAAAGACAGAATCTCGAGATTTCTTGATTTGAAAATATGACGATCAAAAGAATTATTGAAGCATTGATGCGCAGATGGGACAAATATGTTCTTATACCAATAGCACGTCGCCGCTTCAGAGACATACGAATACTCTCATCAGAAGATTCTATCCGTTATATCATTGAGCATCATTGTTCTGTGAGCCGTTTCGGTGATGGGGAATTCTTTATTATGATGGGAAAGGCAATGGGATTTCAACAGCCCGATTCTGCTCTTGCAGAACGACTTAAACAAGTCCTAACTTCATCTGATGCACCGAATCATCGTATAGCAATACCATTACCACTGAAAGGAACGTCTGGTCTTCGCCCTTCATCAAAAGAGTTTTGGGGTTATTACACCTTAAGGTACGGAAAAAAAATCTTGCCTTACTTGACTACAAAGAGAGTATATCTTGATACACAGCTATCACGCTTTTACATCGCATACAAAGATAAAAGACATTGTCAGCGGCAACTTAACCTGCTTAAACAGATCTGGGACGGGAAAGACATCGTTATTATTGAGGGAAAAGAAAGTCGTACAGGTATAGGTAATGACCTTTACGATAACGCACGAAGCATTGGGCGCATATTGGGGCCTTCCAAGAATGCGTTCAGTATGTATAACCAAATGCTTGACGTCATAGCAAAAAAGGTTTCTAAGGAAAAGCTGATTTTGCTTAGCTATGGTATGACAGCAACCGTATTAGCGTATGACCTTGCTAAGTTAGGATACTGGGCAATAGACATTGGACATCTTGATCTTGAATATGAATGGTTCCGTCTCAAAGCAACTGGAAATGTTGTTGTTAGAGGGAAATTCACCAATGAAGCTGAGGGCGGAGATGTTGTAGATGAATGCAATGATGCTCGATATCTCAGTCAAATTATATATGATATAACGAAATGAATATCATAGATAGCATACGCGATAAGTGGCAGCGAAACAGCAAGATCTATGCCGATGCTTACAAAAAGGGCAAGATAGCAGGGTTTGACTACACCTTGCTGCTCTGGAAGAATCACACCAAGTTTCTACTGAGGCTAAGAAGTCCTGAGGACAAAAAGGCAGAGATAAGGCGAATGAACCAGTTCTGGGAAGGGTTCTTAGACGTCATCAAACCATACGAGCAGATGCCTGTCTACCCGTCAGCTGTCTCTGATGGCAAGGATTCTGTCATCTGGGTATACTGGAATGACATTTCCGCCATGCCTCTTATGGTAGAAAAGTGCATAGAGAGAATACGCAGGAACAGCAATGGACACCAGGTTATTGTTGTGACCGAAGGCACCGTATCCGACTATTTGCAGTTGGATGAGATAGTGTTGCGAAAATACAAGGAGGGTAAGATTTCTCGTACCCACTTCTGTGATATTGTACGCATAGCCCTACTCTATCATTACGGTGGTGTATGGATGGACTGTACCCTTCTGCTTACCCAACTTTTACCTGAGATTGTCACGTCATCAGCCTTCTACACCAACCGTCTGGACAAATGGGATGATAACAATGTCGCAGGAGGACGATGGAGTACCTTCTTCATGGCATGTCATCAGGGGAACCTGATGATGAAGGCCACACTTGACGTGTTTGTGGAGTATTGGCATAGGTATGATGATGCGGTTGACTATGTGTGGATGGACTATATCTTCAACTTATTATATAATAATATCCCGTCTATTAAGAAGATGATAGATTCTGTGCCAGAGAACAACCCTGATATATGGATCATGCAAACCAGAATAGCCACGCCATTCAGTAGAGAAAAGTTTAATGCATTACTTGCAGACAAGAGCCGTTTCCTGTATAAGTTCAGTTACAAGAGTTCAATTGATGTGCCTTGCCATGATGAAGCTGGTAATGTAACATTAAAGGGAAGAATTTGCGGATTGTAATCTATCTCATCAATATGCTCTGAACAAAGTGTAGGAGGGATGAGTGATCTTAAGTTTAAGATTAGGTGGTGGGTTGTGAAGACAAATAAAAAGCATAACTATGAAAACAAGAATAGTATATACCTTTATAGATTCGCCAAATCAATATTTCTTCGAAGAATTATGGGTTTCGCTTTATTCGCTTAGACTCTATAACAAAGATGCCAATGTCACCGTCTTGACGGACAAGCCATCTGCACATCATATTCAAAGCGTACCAGAATTATCATCAATGATTAACTGTCTGAAAATTGTTGATGTAGATGGCAAGTATAATGCAGTGGAACGTTCCAGAATTATTAAGACAAATGTTCGCAATCTAATAGATGGAGACTATCTATACATTGATACCGATACCGTTATTTGTGGCTCGTTAGATATAGTTGACAACATTCAAGAAGAATTTGCATGTGTATTAGAGGGGCATGTTCCGTTAAAGAATCATCCTGCAAGAGATCTAGTGATAAAAGACATGAAAAGACTCTATAATATAGATGTCTCCAAAATTGTCAATTGGTTTAATATGGGTGTGACATTCGTCAAAGACACGCCTAATACAAGGAGTTTCTTTAGGCAGTGGAACGAAAATTGGATGACCCTCTATAACCAAACTGGTAACAAGAGCGACCAACGGCCATTACTGAAGACTGACATAGACGCTGGTAACATAATTCGACCAATGGATGGAAGACTCAATTGCCAAGTTCCTTTCTCCCCTTATTATCTATATGATGCACTAATTCTACATTTTATTCATATGCCTCAACAGAGATTTCATTTGAGATCACCATTCTTAAATGGAGAGTTTTACAAGAGACTACATGAGAAAGGGCATATGACGACAGGTATTGAGGATGAGATTCGTAATGTAAAATTATCATTCCAAGGACAACTACAACTTGTTTCAAAAGAACAAGCAAGTTTTGTGGAGACACCTTTCTGTTTGGTTCTTTTTAAGATTCAGAAACATTTTCCAATTATATGGAAATCTTTAAACAAACTGTCGCAATGGATGCTTTAAACATCACTCTTATTAATTCCAATATTTTTCTATGGCCAAGCCCACTATTTCAGTAATCATACCTTTATATAATAAAGAGCAGGTTGTAAACAATACAATACAGAGCGTACTGAACCAATCTTTTACAAACTTTGAATTGATTGTTGTCAACGATGGTTCGACTGACAACAGTGTGGAAGTGGTTAAAAGTATAAAAGATGAAAGGATTACAATTGTCAATCAAGAGAATGGTGGTCCGGGGAAAGCTCGCAATACTGGAGTTGTGCATAGCCATGGGGAATGGATATTATTTGTAGATGCTGATGATGAATTATTACCTGATGCGCTTTTTAATTATTATTTAACTATCTCAGAAATTAAGGATACATCTTTTGTCGCTTGTCCTTTCTATTTTAATAACAGCCAAGGAAACAAGCTTAGATATCCGTATAAATCTGGTTGGTTAAAAAATCCATTTAAGGCTTTTTTTATGGGAACCTTTTTCACCTGTACGGGGTCGTTCATTTGCAAGAAAGAATTACTTGTTTCACATCCTTTCAATGAAAGTATTCGAAGATACGAAGATATTGATGTATGGTTCCAAATCTATAGAGAGGCTAAAATATACCTCATTGAAACACCAGTGTTGACTGTCAATAACATATACGCTAATGCAAGTAAGAGAAGAATTAATATTCAAGAAGATTTTATCGGTCACTTAGATTTCAAAGGAAAATCCTTTTGGGAATTTATGTGTTTATACAAATTATATCTCATGGAGCGCCCTAATTACAAGGGACAAATTGATCATATCTACCCTTATTTGAAATATCGATATGATTTATTAATACTATATAAATTGATTTGTTATTTCAATTTGTAGTACGACTAAAAAATGTTGACTTTACTTAGAATCAAGTTCTACCGAATATTTAACCGTTGGTTCTTTCGCCAAAGAGGTATTGTATATGGCAATAATATGATTGCATATAATAAGGTATACCTAACTGGTAATAGAAAAGGGAAGATTACCATAGGTAATTATTTCTATTTAACTAGTGGCGATGCCATAAATCCTATCTGCCGGAATATTAGGGCATGTATTCATCTAGGAAGCCCTAAAGCAAGTATAACTATCGGAAATCATGTGGGCATGAGCTCGCCATGTATCTGGATTCAAACAAAGCTGACCATCGGTAACTATGTGAATATCGGGGGGAATTGTTTAATCCTTGATACTGACACGCACCAAATAGACTACTTAGCTCGACGTGGACAGAAGGCTGCTAATCTTGACGACCCGAAAACAACAGTGCAGACGGCGCCCGTCACTATTGAGGATGATGTATGGATTGGTGCTAATTGCATCATTCTAAAAGGTGTAACAATCGGTGCCCGCAGTGTTATTGGAGCTGGCAGCGTGGTGACAAAGAGCATTCCTGCAGACTGCATCGCTGCTGGCAATCCATGTAGGGTTATAAAAGCACTCTCCAATTCCCCCGCAGAGAAGAACACTCGATGACGCCAGAATAACCTATATAACAGAAAACGCGATGACACAACTTTCACAAAAAGAACATGACGAGCAAATGGCAGACATGAAGTCGTTTGACGAGCAGATGCCCTGCGTCGGTATCTTCTGGTATGACCTTGATGACCAAGTGCTCTTTGGCGTGCGAAAGAAGGAGCTC
>ODAI014744474.1_pt1 | contig 19568 bp, 21 predicted proteins | sample 1539321 | NCBI WGS metagenome assembly ODAI01 (sample SAMN02144231, study PRJEB22623) | gut metagenome | biome: sheep rumen | host: Ovis aries | place: New Zealand
CATTCCGAGACCGTGTAAATCAGAATATCCTTGATATGGATAGACTGAGATATTTTGACATTAATGTTCCTGAACTTCTTACAGACTGTGAATGCATGAAAACAAGAGCTGAGTTTATGCTTGAAGGCATGACACCAACCGACACTATTCAAGACGGTCAAAATAACCGCAGCTTTGATTTGAACGCTAAGTATAAAATAAAAATGACCGTACCTTATTGCCGGTCATTTGATTACATTGAACGAGTTGAAATCTACCTTAATGAAAATAAGATATATGAAAGGGAAGTTCAACCTATTGAGACTTCTTCTTCGGTTCAGCCTTAGCTGATGTTGTTCTAGGTTTCAAATATTGTATAGTTTCATCAACCTCTTTCTTAAATACAGATATTAATACATTTGATGTTGTATTTGTTGGTCTTTGTTTTAACACAATTTCCTGTCCAGGAAATAATATTTTATATTCTCCTTTAACTAGATAAGTTCCGTCTGAATAACTGTTATTTCTCAAAAGATAAAATGTTTGTTTCATAAAATTATACCTCATAATAATATGTAAGATGTCATTTAGTGATTGTTCTACCTCTGTGATATCCTTCAGGACATTCTTTACACTGAATGTTATCAACTCCGTTTGTGTACCAGTGAGACCCAACAGCACTTGTATTCTTTTTAGCGTTTACTTTTCCGGGTCTATAACCTTCAGGACATTCAGCACCACGATAATTTACTACACCGTTTGTAAACCATTTCATGTTTGTCTTATCATGTTCTTTTCCACGATTTCCGTCAGCAGCTTTTCTAACCCATTCTTCTGTATGAACTACTTTCTTACAGCTTTCTGACATTCTGCGTTTGTACTCTTCATCATGAACAGTTCCTCTGTTAGCGTCCCCAATCTTCTTTTTAGTTTCTTCAGAAAGGTGAGTACCACGTCTTGCTTCATATTGTGCCTGATGTGCTGCATATTCTTCTTCAGAATATTTACGACCTTTTAATCTGTCTGACATGGCCTGTCTAGCTTCAGGGTGTTCTTCATAATGTCTTTTTACGCCTTGTGAAACCTTTTGAATAAATTCCGGGTCTTTGGAAAGTTCTGTCATTCTTTGTGACATACTTTCTTTGAGTTCAGGGTGGTCTTGATAATATTGTTTCATAGTTTCTGAGTGCTTCTGTTTACGCTCAGGATGCTTTTCATAATTCTTCTTTTGCTGCTTTGAAACTTTCTGACGCTCTTCTGGGTCTTCAAATCGTTTCTTCATGACGTCTGAAAGTTCAACCAGACGCTCAGGATGTTCTTTGTAATATTCTTTAAGTGCTTCTGAATTAGTTACCTTACCTACTTCACCATGTAAAGTAAAATGGTCATGTTGTGTTAAAAAGATTAACTCTGAAGCTGGTCTGTCATAATACAAATTGTGTTTCATTAATCGTGATTTAGAAACGGGTCTTTCTCGTTTAATGCCTTCTCTAGTGTGTGTTTCTAATCGATGATGACAATGCCAAACATTTTCTGAATCATTAATGGCTTTTTCAAAATTCTCAATATTAGAGATATTTTCACAGCAATACTTATAAACTTCTTTAGAAATCATTATACACTCCTTTCTTTTATATATTTAGTATGCTTAATATTATATTAACATCATATCTTAATAATAGAATTTTTGCAAGACTATTTTAATGATGTTAAAACGGAGGCGTATACGGCAACAGCAAACTCGGGAAGTCAACGCATAGGATGGAAGTTCTCAACTCCACTTCAAGCTGACTATCTTAATACATTTATCGCAGGTTTCTCATCTCCAGGTTTGCTCACAAGACCTAGGATGACCCCTCAAAGAACTAGTTCCGGTGCAGATGTCACAATTGAACCTTTCTCACTTCTTATCCCTCCAGAAGATACTATATCATCTAATATCATTGATGAAAATCGAGAAATTATTTATCAGAAACTTGTTAAGGTAACTACAACCACCAATATCAAACTCTCTATTTTTAAGGAAACTATAGCTCTTGGCTTTGAATACTCTTTTAGTACACCTGAAGGTTCTACTCAATCACAATGGTATGGTGAAGTTAAGGCTTTGTCTCCATCTGATATAGCAGATTTCAAAGGTATAATTATTGCTACATGCCAAAATTATACAAGCGATTCTGGTATGTTTTATTCAGTTAAAAGTAATGGTGCCGATATAAGTGATTTTTTACTGATTAAAGAAGGATGGAATCCTCAAAAATGGCTTAGTGTAATTTCACCAAGACGAGTTACGGATGGAACTTACTATAATAAATTAGAAGTTAGAACTCACAATAATTCGTATGCTGGTTATATTAACGGGAATAACGGTTTGAATATTCATCAGAATTTAATTTATACTATGAATACTGAAATTCATGAAGTTGTAAATCCTAACGGTATTCGTGGTTTTATGCCTGCAAAATATAACGCTTTCAAATTACAGAGTACAGGATTTAGTATTGCAGAAACTTCAGATGCGTTACCTATTGAGAAAACTTCTGGTGGTATATTCGCACTTGTAGATGCAAGTATAAATAATCAAAAATTAGACGCTTCATCATTCACTAATAATTTGAAAATTATTCCTGTGGAGCAAGAAGATATAAACATCTACTTTGACAATAACACCCTATTTATTCGATAGTAGTTTTTTATATATTTTAGTATAAATACTGATAAGGAGAATTACAATGGCTGATAAAGAAAGTGGTGTATATCTCACCATAACTGATAATTCATTTGAAACTCCAGGTGTATCATCAATGGTGCCGCTTATCGTAGCAACCACAACTAAAGGTAAACTTGGATTAAATCTTGTAAACGCAAATAACTTTAAGAATATTCTTGGATATGATTTGAAGTATAATTCAAATTATTACGGTTTGAATGAAATCCTTCAGAATGTTTCTTATGCTTATGTTTGGCGTATTAATCAGGGTGCTAAACTTGCAAATGCTTATTTTGAATCTGTAGATTCAGATAAAGCAAGTGTTGAAGATGCTGAGACATTTGAGGACATAACTAAACTTGACCCTAAACCAATTCTTGCATTTTCTCTTAAAGATGTTGGCGACCCTCAGACAACAGCAATCAAGTTTACACCAACACCAGACGAAGTTAGTGTAATGAATGAATTTGCAACACCTTCAACTCCACAGGAAATCATATTTGATGATGTATCTGAAACTGAAAAACTTGTTTACAACGATAAAGAAATCAAAGGTGGCTGTGTAATTTATAATGGTTCAAATAATGCAATTGTTGGTATTATCAAACCAAATTATGACGGTCGTCTTTCTGTTTATAAAGTTGTAGATGGTGAAATTGTTGATGATGTAATAACTACCGTTACAACAAATACTTGGACAGACGGAACTAGTTTCTATGGTTCAGACATGTTGCCAATGGAAGAACCTGAAGGTGACCCAAGTGAACCTATTGAACTTGGAAATGTTCGTAAATCAACATATAATGAACAGCATATTTGTTGGGTACTTAATTCAAAATTCTACGATAATGAATATCATGAAATTGAAGAACCGGCAGGAACAGCAGGCTCAGGAACTTCTCTCGGTGAAGCTCTTATAGCACCTGTTGGAGCAGAACATATTGTTGCTGGAAGAATGTATATTACAAATGATGTAGGTACGACATTTTATACTGTAACAACTTTGGGTGATACATTTGAAAACACTGTGAAAGTATTGGTTAGCGATTCTGACACATTAACAGAACTCGGAACACTTTATACAGGTGATGCTTTTAAGGAAATTGATTATGTTCCTTATACTGAAGTTAAAGATACAGGTTATTATAAGAAAAATCTTGATTCTTGGTTTAAGGTACTCTCATTCTCAACAAAGACTATTGTTACGGATTCTATTGCTGAAACAAATACAGATATTATTACTGCTCTTGAAGGTGCTTCAGATGTAACAATTAGTTATATTCAGTATAGCAAAGAAGTTCTCACACAGGATAATACTTGCGGTACAGCTGATTGGAACGAAACTGAACTTGTTCTTGTTCTTACTAAAACACTTTCAAAAGATTCATTCTGGACTGTACGAATTATTCCTACTAATATTCTCAATTGGAAAATGACAGTTTCTTCATTTGCAGATAATCAATATACTGTAATGAACGAATACGATTTTAGTACTGACCTTGAATCAGACATCTATTGGGAGAAGGTAGATTTTGGTGATATCAATGTTTCTATTACAGGAAATATTGCAAGTAATTGGGAAGCTGTAAGAAACTACTTTACACTTGATAACGGTTCTAATGGTGACCCTAATCTTGTTGCAACTGAACTTGACCTTACAGTTCTCGAGAAATGTAAGTGTAACGTTCTTGCAATGAATGGTATTACTAATTACAAACTGATAAATAGAATTGCTCAGAAAGGCGAGTCATTGTTCATTCATACTTTTGCGGACGCTCCGGCTTTTGCAAACTACGGTGATTTGGAACAGTGGATGAAGAATATTTACCGCAGTCAGTATCTTGCAATTGGTGCTAGACCTGACCAGGTTGAGATTACTGAAAATGAGTTTATCTACGTTTATCCTTCAGTAAATTACATTAAGATTCTCGCTCGTATGCAGAATAGTTATCAGAGTCTTATGTATCCGCCAGCAGGTTTCACATATGGTACAATTTCTGTAGAAAACCTTATCGAGTGTGATTATGAGAATTACGGAGATGAACTCAAGACAAACCGTATCAACTGGCAGAGAACAAAGAATCGTGGTTCTGTAATGTGGGAGCAGAGAACAACTTATGCTCTTTCTACAGACCTTTCTTATATTGCACCAAACTTCATTGTAGACGGACTTCGTGAACAGATTCTTGAATTTGAGGAACAGTTCAATTTCCGTTACACAAGTCCAACAGACCTTCTTAATCAGGAAAGCGGTTTGAAAGCCATACTTGATGATTATGTAACAAAGGGGTTTGTATTCAAGTACGAACTTGATGTACCAACTTATGCAGAAGCACAAAGTTCTCGTACATTAACTATTAAGATAGGAGTTGCTATAGCAAAAGATAGTGAAATAATCATTATTAATGTAAATCTTAATAACGGCTAATTTTCTTTAATCTGCCCGGAACAAAACCTTCCGGGCAGCTTTTAGAACTTAGTTCAATAACTCCGTTATTATACCAATGAAGACCTTTACTACCTTTTGTTATAATATGCTGAGATTTTTTAGTTGTAGATATTTTATTTTTAAAATTACCACTTCTTCCTAAATACCATCCATCTCCAGGGCATTCCATACTTCGTTTATTCATATTACCGTTTGTCCACCACTTCATTTTACTAAAAGTTTCACTTAATTTTCTTTTAGTTTCATCTTTTATAACAAATCCTTTGTGTGAATTACTCATCTTTTGTAAAGTGTCATTAGAATAAGGGTTTTCTTTACCCTTATTCCAAGGGTCTTTACCATACATTCCATTTCCTTCACCTGTTAGTTGTTTACTCAACAATTGTTTTGTTTCTTCAGAATGATGTCTACCAGTGCTTGTTATACTTAATTTTTCTCTAACATAATCAGGTACAATCTTACCAGTATTTATGACACTCAATTTCTTTTTAGTTTCTTCACTCATAATTCTTAAAGATTGATGTAATCTTAAATGCTCTCTTTTTGGAAGAAATATTAATTCTTTTGCGGGTCTATTGTAATAAATATCTTGAGCAATGAGTTCATCTACAGTTAAATCTGAACCTTTAGTTCTAATATTACCATTCTCATCGTGAGTTTCTAATCTGTGATGACAATCCCACATCTGATTGTTATCCTTTATAGCATATTCATAATTTTCAATCAGAGAGATATCCTCACAACAAATTCTATCTAAATTATTTCCAATCATACTAATTTAATATTAGAATTTATATATTTTACATATAGACTTAATTTAAAAGGAGATACTAAAATGCCTATAAGCTGTCAGAACGTCCACGCAACTGTCGGAGATTTTCAGCGTAACTACTTATATAAATTCTTTGTTGAGAATGTACCAGCTCCGGTACTTGCTCAATTCCCACAGGCTCTTTCTTTCCAAAAGGAAATTGATACTTACAACATGAAAGCTGTTTTCTCAGATAGAAAGACTAATGCAAAGAATTTCAAATGGGGTGGTGAATTTTTCTTCATTCCTACCACTGAAAATTCAACTAAGGAATATACATTTGAATTTATAGATGATGAACCAATGTGGTGTTACGATTTCTTTATGGCTCTTAAAGACCTTACAGGAAATGAGGAAAACCAGGCTGGTGTTTATGGTATTCAGTCTAAGTTCAATATTGGTGTTGCTAAAGTTTCTGTAGATAAACAGACAATTACAGCATATCGTAGACTTGTTGGTTGCCGTGTGTATGAACTTGATTCTGGTGAAGGTCTTTCTAAAGAAGGTGAAGATATCACTCTGGTAAAAGTTGGAATTAAGTGGGACCGCAACGTAGAAGATAAATCACTTCGTGGTAAAGAGGTCTAAGGAGCTAATTAATGCGACCTGAAACCTTACCTTTAGTTTCGGACTTTAAGAAAGAATATAAATTCCTCTGGCTTATAACAGCTAATAATAGTGATACCCTTTCTCGTACTGCTACTCAATACAATGGTGGTATGCTAGAAGAAGTTACTAAAACAATATCTATTCGTAATTTTATGAAAAATAAACAAATAGATGGTATGGAATCATATCAGGCTGTTGTAGCAAATCCTTTATTTGCAGGATATGTATCTCAGCTTGCAGAAAAGGTTACTTTACCAGATGATGAGTTTGAAACTGAGACTATTCCTCAAGGACCAGTTGAATATGAAATGCCTAAAAAGGTAAAACTTGAAGACGTTCATGTGACTTACCTTGAGGACAGTCTTGAGACTGTTTATAACTTTCATAAGGCTTGGTTTCAGGCAATCCGCTGCGGTAAAGGAATTGGAATAAACAGTCCTTCTTTATTTTCTGCAACTGCAAGATATATTCCGTTTGAAGATACCATGCTTGCATCAGAATATATCTTATTCAAAAATCAAATTGCTCAAAGAGTTAATTCTGCATTATCAAGTAACTTTGCATTCCCTAGTTTACCATTAGGTGTAAAACCAACTTCAATTGTAACCTATCCTAAATTATGGCCAAAGAAGATTCATCGTTCAGAAGCTAATCATGCCGGTGAAGAGATTTCTAAGGTTGAAGTTACATATTCTCGTATTCCTGTTTTCGAAAAGAAACATACAGCCCTTCAAATGCTTGCCAGTGATGGTACATGGAGTAATATTGCTCCAGACCTTTCTTATTTTACAGTTTAAGTTTCTAAAATTAAATTAGAGGTATAGCTATGAAAAAAACTATTAAGATGCCAGCACCACAGCTGTCTTGGCTTAAAGAAGTAAACATTGATTTGGATATGACAGGTAGACATTATGCTCTGCTTGCTTCTTGTAAAGGAAGATTACCTGAAGAGGTTGCACTTTCAATTCTTAAAGACCTTGTAGAAGAAGATGCTAATAAACTTACACTTGCAGAATTGAGATATCTGTTTATGTTAGTTAAGATTAACAATTTCGAAAATGACTATATAATTACTGCAACTTGTCAGCATCATAAGAAAGACGGAACAATTTGTAATCACGATAATAAAGTAAAAGTATTTATCTCAGATGCAGACCTTAATCCTACTCCAAGTGATTATGAGCCGCCAAAAATCAAATTCAGAAAAAATGATACTGAAAAAGAATATAGCGTACTTGAACCACCAATTAAAAGAGTGGTAGAACTTTATGAATATTTCCAGAATGATAGAAGTGCTACTTCAGAAGATATTGAAAAAGATGATGACCTTAAACGTGATTTCTCAATGCTTTACAGTCTGTTACATCTTTATGATTCTGAAGGAAATCCCTTCGTGGAAGTAAATGACAACTTCAGTGATTTAATTGATACAGGATATCTTGAAGATGGTAAGACACCTAAACCAAGTGTAATCAATATTAATAAGTTTACATCGTTTACGAAACTTCTTGAGTATACTCTTGAAGTAGATGGATATGGCGTACAGACTAAAGAATACGATATAACTTGTGAGGAGTGCGGTGGAAGAATTATCTTCCAGTTACCCTTACTCCATGGACTGGTTGATTGATTATAAGAACCGGTCATTAGTTGATTTTTATAAAAACAGCATTGTATATCTCTCATTCTGTGGATTAGGTTCAGCTTCAGATATAATGAATATGACTATAACTGAAATTGAGAATCTTAAAGGATGTATGACTGATGAGGATTTAATCAAATTCAGACTTACTATGCTTGGAGTAAGAACGTCAGATTAAATCCCTCTTTTTATATATTTTTATATTGAGGTATTATCTATGGCAACTTATTCACGCTCACAATCATCTACAACTACAGCAGAATCTTCAACATCTTCTCTTTTATCAAGTAAGACTATTGCAGATATTCTTGTAAAGTCCATGGAAAATACTAATGATGAGAATAAAACTGAAGATGAGAAATTAAAGGATGCAATTACTAAAGCCATAAACGATTCTGATTTACTTAAAGATAAGACTAAAGATAAAAACGATAAAGACCTCAATAACTTACTCAAAGACAAACAGGGTACAGATAAACAACTAGCAGACCTTCTTAAAAGTAAAAAGAATGATGATAAAGAATTATCAGGTTTACTTAAAAATAACAATAAAGAAAAAAGCTCTGCCAGTAAAGCATTGGGAATTGGTGCCATTGGTGCTACCATAAGTGCGGTTATTAAATCTAAATCGGTTGGACAGGCTGCTGGTACTGTTGTTAGTGGAGCAGGAAAAGCTGCCGGTGGTTTAGTTTCTGGAGTGGGTAATCTTGGCGGAAGTGCTATTGCAGGTATTGGAAAATTATTCGGACCAATTGGCGGAGTTATCGGTAAAGCGGTAGGTACAGCTGTTGCAGCTCCGTTCAAATTAGTTGGTGGTGTTGTCACTAAAGCTATTGGAGCACTTGGAAGTTTACTCAGTATGCCATTGAAAGAAATGGTAACTAAAGTTGGATTACTTGTAGTTGTAGGAAGTCAATTATTTGTTTTTCTCGAAGGTCTTATTGCCAAGTTCAAAGCGGATAGTGATTTGAGGGCAATTGATTTCGCAGCAAAGATTAAATCATTTATTAGTGTTATTCCAGACAAAATAAAATTATCTCTTGAAAAAATTCTTTCAAAAGTAAGAATTGCAGGTCAACCAATTTATGGCTCTTTAAGTTCTGCCGAAGAAGAAGAATTAGGTGAACTTGGTACACGTGCAAAGTTTGGTGATAAAAACGACCCATTATATCAATATGATAAACTTTTTACTGATAAAAATACAGGTATTGAAGCTAGAGAAAAACAGAATGAAAATATACTACGTGACCTTCAAGAATCATATAGAAGTTCTGGTGGTATGGATACTATTGATTTTTCTCAATATAATCTTAATACAACTAACGGTAGAGAAGCGTTAAAAGCTAAAATGTTATCTACTATTGATGAAGACCAAAAAGAATCACAAGGTCAATTAATTGATAGTTGGTTATCAGATTATACATATAACTCAAGTGCAATAGATGATGCCAAGAAACGTGCAGCTTATCTCGAAAAAACCAATTCTGAAATAGCAAGATATAAAGAACTTTCAGACTTGGCAAATACTCCGAGAGATGATGCATATTTTGAAGAACAAGAAGCTGAACTCGAAACTAAGCAACAAGAAAAATATGATGATTATGTTCAGCAGGGTCTTAAAAAAGAAGTAGAAAAAGGCGACCTTACTGCTTATGAAGCTGAACGTGCTAAAGATAAATTTGGTTGGAGTACTCAGGTTAATGCTGTTCTATCAGATTATAAAACTGAACACGGTAGTAATTATAATTTTGCTCCGGCAACCGCAGCAGAAAAGTTTCTTGAAAATCAATATAAGGCATGGACTAACGCATGGAAAGATACATTCAGTCATGCTTTACAAAATACCATCGGTGTGAATGTAAATGTAAATCAGGAAACAAGCAGAAGTAACCCTGTATAAAGGAGAAATGAATGCCAATTGCAAATATTCTTAAATCTATAGATGTTCCGGTTATTGGAAAAAGTTTATTCCGAACAGAAGACCAATTTTTACCGTCAGATTTTGCCATGTCAAACGGGCCTCTCGGTAAAAATGGTAGTGACGCAACAATTCCTCAAGAAATTATAATTGCTTGTAAAAACAAGCGAAGACGTATCTGTGGCTATCTTTCTGAAGGTGTAAAGTTAAACGGTAGCTCAAATTGGGAAGTTTTTACATCAGGAATAGGAGTTGAAAAATTTGCAAAAGCACTTGGAACTGTAAATACTCTTGCTCAACTTGGTTTTACAGGAACGAGTGATAATAAGCCTTATGGTGCAGGTGCTTCTATTCAACAGCCTTGGGTGAATCGTAAGTTCTGGAAAAATTCAACACCATTTACACTTGATTTCAATTTCAATTTTGTCTCAGAAACTTCTTCAAAGGAAGATGTATTTTTACCTGCTATTGCCTTACTTTCATTCTGTTATCCTCGTGCAATTGATGATACTGAAACTGTAAAGGTTCTGAAAAACTCTATAACTAATTTTCAGAATAAAGTTGCAGATTGGACTGGTGGTGTTACTACAGGTACAAACAGTAAAGGCAATAAATCTATACTTGATGCTGGTAAAGACGCATTAAAAATGTTTGCTATTCCTGGACCTTCACTTATGTATGGAGCTGACGGAAACAAAGAAGGACAACAAGACCTTGGTGATGCGGTTACAATAGTTGTAGGAAACATGTTTGCGTTTGGAGCTTGTTATCTTAAAAATGTTAGTCTTGAATTCTCACCAAACTTTGATTACAGCGGTTATCCAGTATGGTGCAAATGTCAGATTCAGGCAGAAGCTATGGATTCTAATGTTTGTGCCAGTGATGGTTCTTTCATGTATGGAAATATTCCGGACTATTCACAGAATCTAGCAAATATATTAGTATCTCTCCAAGATGCTGCAAGACAAGCAGCAGAAGACGCTGTAAATATTGCAAAAACTACTATGAATGCTATCGGTGCATTCCCACAGTTAATTAAAGAATAGGAGATAGATTATGCTAAAACCGATTAAAATACCAAGAGGTGTTGCAAACATATTTGCTATAGGAAACAGTACAGACATGAATATTATTGAGAATCTTGAATATAGACCAGATAAGATTCAGGAAATGATTAATACACCTTCAATGGCAAAAGAACTCACTGATAATTATATGTCGAATGTTTCACCCATCACTTTAAGAAAAGGCAGTGATTACATTATAACTGATAACTTGTTCAAGGGGTATTTTGCAAATGTCTAGTGGAAAAGGCTGTCAGATAAATCTTGATAATGGTGAAGGAAATATTCTCGCAGGTTATGTTGAAGACAGCATAAGAGCCATATCATCATATCTGTATATCAAGTTTGAAAGTCCAAATAAATGTATATTTGGTGCAGACTATGATTATTATTTTACTTTTATGAATATTGATTGGGTTCCTCTTACAACTGATGAAACTACTAACTCAAACAAAACCTGGCATTATGAATTAACCTGTTGCCCTAGACCTGTTTTTACACTTATTACTAAACCGTCAAAGAATGCTCAGGAACTTGCAAGAAATATGAAAGTAAATCTTTCAAGTCTAAGTTCAAATATTGATATACCTTGCCCTATTATTAATCAGTATGCAGGTAATGTTTTACAGATGAACAGACTTTATTCACTTGAACTTGCATACAATAAAAGGAATCTTGGTGAGGCAGGCTATCTTTATATTAATAGTTCTGAGATGTATGCAACTACTTGGAAAAGTATGACATCACAGACAGCAATAACACTTACTTTCCCTGAAGAAACTAAAGGGCAGAATCTTATCACTTATCAGGATTATCAGTTCGAAAGCATTTATAAATATGCAAATGGGCCAGAAGTTTGGAAACAGGAAGATTTTATCGGCAAAATGATTGGACCACAGTTTAAGATAGATACTGGTGCACCATCTATCTTCTTAAATGTTTATACAATCAAACAGGAAGACATACCTCAGTTTGATACCGGACTTCCTTATTTGTGTACATACAGTAAACGAGATTTAATGAAAAAGAATGCTTTTGTAAACTGTTTTTCTTGTATTAAATATATGGAGTGATTTATGGCAGAACAATTTATCGGAACAGAAGCTACAGGTATTTATATTGGACAACTTGTTGAAGATATGATTGAAACAGTAAAACGAGAGAAGAAACTTTACTGTAATGTTTATATACCTGAGTTCTTTTCAAAAGACAGTAATTATCCCCTCACCTATGTTCCGTTTTGGGCTATGTCTTTACCTTTAAGAAAAGATGATAAGGTACTTGTAGAGTTTCATCAGAATAATCTTATGTATCCTGTTTTGTATAAAAATCCTGACGAAATTGATGAACAGTTCTTCGAACAGTTTGATACTAACAAATCGGTAAGCGGCGGAAACATTCAAGGGTATGAACCTAAAGACACAGTAGGTGCTGAACGTATTGGTGTAGACAGTTACATGATTAAAACGGATGATTATACTGCAATACATCAAAACAACGGATTTATTCTCATCGATAAAGATGACAAGATTTATACTTACGGCTCTGAAATAAATATTATTTCTTCCGGTAAGGTAAATGTTGATAGTGATGATGACATACAGATTTATACCAACTCAAACTGTAAGGTAGTTGCTAAAAAAGACTGTACAATAGATACAACTGGGAATACCAAAATTACAGCAAAGCAAAATTGCGAAATAGAATCTACAGGAAGTACTAAAATTACAGCCACTCAGAATTGTGAAATTCAGGCAACCGCTCAATGTAAGATTACAGCTAATGCTGGATTCAGTGTTAATAATCATTTACAGGTAACACCATAATGAAATTAGTATGTGTATATAATCCGGCGGCAACCGCAACAACATTATCTGGAGCTGTAACAGCAATATTACCGCCACCAGCAAGTCAAATCGATTCAACTATAATGGTTGATAATTTTCCCGTATTCACCTCAATAGCCTTTACGGCAACGCATGGTGCTTTTGCGGGTGGTGGTACGATAACTGGAACATCTATTCAAACATCTGCCGATGGTATGCCAATGGTGCTTATGGGGGATAAAACTGTAGTAACATTAACTAATCCAAATACCGGAGCAACTGAAACAGCAACTATTACAGTTGTAAATTGTAATCAAACTTCAACAATGGCGGATTAACTCTTATTCTTTTTATATATTTTTATATGATAGAGTTCGATGAAACATTGTCAAAGAAGTATTATGGAAAAGAAGCTGTAATGCACAGAATTCAAACTCGAATAAAGCATACTACATACGATATTCCTTATTATCAAAGAGGACTTGATGTAAGTGAATTCAAATATGGTAGTCAGGTTGCGGCAATAAAACTTGCTTTCCGAGATTTTGGTCCAACTATTAATTTTGATGATGTAAATTCTAGAATTCAGTATTACGATGTAAACATTAATCTGAGTGAGATAGGAGTAGAATAAAATGGGATTCCTTAATCAATTCTCAACATATTTTGATTCTCAAGAAAAACAAACTGAGTTATACGCTTTGTGGTCAGCTATCGGTGTAAATATGGAAAAAGCTATTCTTGAGGAACAGAATAAAATTAATGCTGAATTTACTGATATAAATAACTTCTCAGAAGATACCATGCGTTCTTGGCTGGCATTCTTTTTACAGAAGATTCCTTATAGAACAAGTGCAACAAGTCAGGTTACAGTATCTCTCGCAAGTGCAAATGCAAAAATTACAAGAATTCCAAAATATGACCAACTTACAACTGAAGATGGAATTATTTATACGTTATATGACGATTTGTCTCTGATTTATGGCGATACTCGAACAGTTACCGCTGTTCAGGGAAAACGAATTACTGAAACTGGAATATATAACTCTATCATTAAAATACAAGCAAACAATCCAGATTTAACATACATTGAGGTGCGAATTAATGATGTAGAAATTCCACCAGTAAGTTACGAAACATCTTATGACCAGTTATCTTATCTTGGCCCTTGGAAACCTCAAAATGAAGAAGGTCGTAATTTTGGTGGTACACCTTTCATTCAAAATAACTTTGGTAAAAAAGGACAATTCTATAACGTAATTGCGGATGGATATGCTCAATTTAGTGATGAAGATATTCCAACTGAATTTCGTAAGGGTGACGTAGTAGTTTATGACGGAACTAAATGGCAATTATCTTTAAGAACAAATCAATTACAACCAATTCAATTTACAAATTCTTACGTTGTTCCAAGAAATGGTTATTTTGCTTATTATTATAACAATTATCTTTACATTAAAATTTTTGCTGGTACCGAAGTAAGTAATCCAAATGGACAGTCCTATGAAGTAAACTACATTCAGTCAGATGGTATTCAAGGCCAAATAGCTGAAAATACTCTTTCTTTTGTTGGTAATTATGAAGATGTTGATGAAAATCCTGTTACACTTGAAATAACAAATACTGCGTCAAGTGCTGCGGTAAATGAACCATCTGTTGGTAAACTCGGTTTATATCTTAAACAAAGACTTTATTCAGGCATTAATGTTTCATCTGTTCCTGAATATACAGCGTGGTTCAATGCCCAGCCAGAAGTTGGTGACTGTCTTGTTCTTTCAGATTATGAAAAATATGTTAGAGCTGGTAAACCATCGTTCTTTTCACCAACAGGTATTGTGGATATATTCCTTGTTGGTACAGATGGACAACCTTTGTCATCAGAAATTCAAGAAGAATTACTTGATAGAATTGAACCATTTAAAGATATCGCAGTTCTTCATATTTCAGAATTTGAACGTGTTAAACAGTATCTTAGATTTGAATATACAACTTCTACAAACGAAAGTGCATTTGAGCAATTTGTTCAGGCAACAGCAACTCAATATTACAACTTGAATTATCTTCAGTCTAAGAATTCATCTATATTTGATGATTTGGACTTAGCTGCAATTGTAGAAGATGTTCAACAAAATAGTCCATATGCTTCAACGGGTCTTATTCTTAAAGGATATCATTATAAAGAAATTGATGTAAATGCTAGGCAATTGACATTTGACTCATACACTAATGAACAACCAGGAAAAGGTTGGTATGAATTAATATGTGATAAAGGTACAGAATCAGAAAAAATATGGCGTTTTGAAGAAATCGAAACTGCCGGAACAACCAATTCATGTGCTATATATGGTGAAAAGAATATTACGGTATCAGTAGGTACGCATGTTGGTAATATTGTTTCAATTGATTTATCTGGTTATGATTTTACAACAGCTGTTCTAGCATGTTATTGGGGTATGGAAAACGAAGGTATTCTCTCAATTGGTGCTGAAAACGGATTGCGAGAATTGTTTGATGTTTCTGTAGTTAAGGTGTCATAATGGAATTAATTGATAGAGTAGACATTCAAAAATACGCAAAAAGAAATACTTCTCCTAATATGCCAATAGAAGCTAAATATGTTCAGGCTTTTATTGATGCTTTAATGAATTCTACGTCTGTTCAGGAAGTATATGAAATTCTTCAAAGTGAAATGCAAAACGGTGATGCCTATGTGATATACAGTTCATATTCTGTAAACGCACGTAATGTAAACAGAGAACCATATCGTTCAATTATTGCGTATGCAATGCTTAAAAAAGACTTCCGATTATTTGAACTTATCTCAGCTTCAATGTTTACCGGAAGTGTTAAAGAATATCACGGTAGTGACCTTTATAACGAATTTACAAAAACAACAGATGAAAGTCCTTTAAAATATACTGACGAAGGTACTTATACTGATATGAATGAGGGTCTTATTCAAATTGGTTTTAAGAACTATTATTGTGATGACCCTTTACCAGACGGAACAGGAAGTGAATATCAGACTATAGATGAACTTCAAAAAGCTCTTACTGATTTTGATTATATTATTACATTAACAAAACCTGCAAGAGTTGAAGTTTTGTTGTTCTTTGTTCCGTTCTGTTTCCTTAGCGGTGATGATAAGAATCTTGTTTCTTGTGGTATAATCATTCCTTCAACTCCTGAAGAAGAAGTATTACATCCTTTTTCATCTCCTTTTGGTGATGAATTGTCTATGAATATTATTAATAATATGACTGATAAGGAACTTATAGAATCTTATTCACAAGTTTCTATGTATGATTATCAGTATAATATTGATAGGGATATCATTTCAGAAAAAACTGTAAAAATAGGCACTGATGAAATCATCTTTGATTACGAATTGAGGTGTCAAGCAGCATCTTCCTCTTCTGAAGCTGGTGCAAAAAAAGATGTAATCTGGGGTAGTATTAAGATACTTTCTGCTGTAGGAAATAAAACTTATGCTGAAACAAAATCGTATAAACAAGATGAAGAATATTTTGAGAAATATATCCCTATAATGTTAAGAATAAATGATGACCCTAATAGCCCATGTTTACCACTAGAAATAGTAAACGGAAGTGCTACCATTGGAGCATTACTATATGAACGAGAAAGGAGATAATAATGGCTGTAGAAATTCAAGAACCTAATGACCTTCCACCAAATGCAATTACAGATGAGAATGCAGACAGATACGAAGTTCTCGTATATGAAAAATCACCTGATGCTGCTGGTATCAAAAGACTTGCTATTGCAGGTTGGAAAGATTATATAGGATTCAATACACATAAGGTAAACAATGTTGCAAGTTATCTAGGTATGCCTGTAGATTATCCGTGGGATTCAAACCAGGATGTTCCTTACCCTGACCCAACTAATCATAAATTCACAGTTTCAGACCAGATTAAAAATCTCTCTGATAAGTTAGGAATCAGTACAGAACCACAGACACCGTTCGACCCAATCTATCCAAGATTACAGAGACTTGAATCTCAAGTTCAAACTTCTGGAACAGGATTAATTGACGAAATGGCTCAGGCTAAGATAGATATTCAATCTTTAGCCGATGAAATCGGAAGTGGTTCTGGAACAGGTACAACTTTAACTGGAAGAATAACAGCACTTGAAAATACCGTAAATACTCCAACAACAGGTCTTGTAGATAAGGTTACTGCGATTGAAAATGATATTGGGGATTCTACAACAACCGGAACAATTAAAAATGATATCTATATGTTAAGGACTGATGTTGATAATCTCAATACAACTGTAAACGACCCAAATACAGGTCTTGTTAAAGTTGTTGGTGATAATACTACAGACATTTCAAATATTAATACTGTTCTTGGAGACGGTACAACACCTGGTCTTGTTAAAGATGTTGCAGATAATAAAACTGCCATTACCGCTCTGGAAAATACTGTAGGAGATTCTACTAATGGTCTTGTTAAATATGTTAGTGATAATACCGCAGCTATTTCAAATATCAATGGTATTCTTGGAGACGGTACAACAGACGGTCTTAGAAAAACTGTAAATGATTTGAATACTACGGTAAATGACCCTAATGATGGTCTTGTAAAAAGGGTCGATAATCTTGAGTCCGAAGTATTCAGATTCAGTGGTTCTATTACAGCTGTAGATGACCCTGATGATACAACAGCAATCACAGTTAATGGTTCTTCTATAAGTCTTTCTGCATTAAAAAATGGACAGGTATTCGATATCAATCCGGCAGGAATAGTTCCTGACGCCAAAATTAAAATGACTATTAACGGAGTTTCGAAAGAATACAGTAGAGGTCAAAATATTGTATGGGTAGAGCCGGAATCTGGTTTACCTTATTTTGATGAACTTGCTGCAAACATTGATGTTGAAGAAGTTAATAAAATTGCTGCAAGATATGGTAGTCAGCAGATAGCAACTAATACTTCCTATGATATCAGTAGTTTATTAACTGCTGATGGAATATATCAATTAACATTATGCCCAAAAACAGGAGCTGTTCGAGTACCTTCAATCATCATAATTGCATGGGTTGGTGGAAGCCCTGCGGTTTCTAGTGATACAGATATTATAAAAATAACTCCTGATAACTTTTCTAATTATTGGGAATTTGATTCTGGTTCTGGTTCTTTATTTGTTAAAAGTTCTACTGGTGCAAAAGTCATTACATTTACAAAAATAGGAGAACTCTAATGATTTGGGATGAAAGATATCGTATTGGTAATGGTGAAAAAACTACAGATGAAACTGCTCCAGCCGTTTATCGTAGTTACCCTGAATGTGGTATAGACATAGATGAAGAAACATTCAACCAGATTGCTTTACGATATAAGATTTACTTTGCAACAACTGATTTGAAAGATATTATCTTTTCTCCAAAAACAGTATTACCACAAGGAATGTCTGATTATTATTTCTGCCATTTACAGGTAAAATTCCCAAGAAAATAAAAAAAGAAGGTAGTCTCAATCGGCTACCTTCTTTTAGCTTAGAATAAAATTAATATGCTACAAAATCAGATACCTTGACACTTCCTAGGATTGTTAATACATCGTAGTCGTAATTGTTTGCTCTTACTTGAAATACATTACAATCTGGATTTTTATCTCTCGTTGTTCCGTATGATGTAAATACACGTAATTTTCCTGCTTCTTTCTGTGCCTGAATGTATTCTGGTTTAAGATAAACTTTATAGGTTGTACCTTTCTCAAAAGGTATTTCATCACCTGTATCCCAATCATATAGTAAGCAGATTTTGTCATCATCTCCGTTGTATTTTACACGAGCAATCTTCTCAAGAACCATAAAATATCCATATTCAGAATTTGCAGTTCCGTTAAACCATACACAATTTGCGAAGTCATACAAATCAGAAAATACATAATCACCAACGTATGTGTAATCGTTGTAATTAACACTATTTGGAAGTACATACTCGTAAGGACTTTTATCTTCCTGAACAGCTGGTGTTTCAGGTTCAGTTGGTGTTGTAGTAACTGGACTTTCAGGTGTTTCAGTATTTGTAGGATTGCTGCATCCTACAACCATCATCATTGCCAAAACTGACAAAACAAACAAAATCTTTTTCATAAGCTATTTCCTCCTAAGTCTTATGTTTTATTTAATGTAATAATAACATAAATTAACTTAGAAGTAAAGGATTTTGAAATTATTTTTCTTTCTTTTTAAGAGCAAACATTAAACAAACACCGCTGCACAAATCTATAAATACGGCAGGGAATAGAACGATTATGAAGTGCAATTTGTTCGAAGATATGTTCAATATTTTACACAGCCAAGAATAAACTGTTTCCTCAGATACAACATCTACTTCAACAATGTTCATAAGCCGATTCTGTAAATCCTCAATCTTAGATTCACACTCTTCAAGTTTGGTTATTCCTTCCTGAACTTTCTTCCAAGTGCCTGGATTTTCGGTCTTAAGGTCAGGATTCATATTATATTCTGTTTCCTGTTCACGCCAATGCAAAAGTTCTTTCTGTTTCTTAATCTGTATATCCAAC
>ODAI013140193.1_pt1 | contig 19566 bp, 13 predicted proteins | sample 1539321 | NCBI WGS metagenome assembly ODAI01 (sample SAMN02144231, study PRJEB22623) | gut metagenome | biome: sheep rumen | host: Ovis aries | place: New Zealand
GGTGTATCTGAAGAAAAAATACGGCGGGGATTTCAAGGCAAAGGAATTCCGGGAATACTGCTCCGCATTGTTCCATTCCTATGTGGATGAAAACGGGCTTCCGCTTATGCCTCATGCAAAAGAGATTCTTTCATATCTAAAAGAAAAAAAATATCCGCTGGCCCTTGCTTCGTCCACCAGAAGAATTGCGGTCGAAAAAGAACTGAAAGATGCCGGTCTATGGTCATATTTCAACGCGACAATCTGTGGAGACGAAGTGGAACACTCAAAGCCGGCCCCTGAAATCTATCTGCGCGCCTGCTCCTTACTTGGACTTGATCCGGAACTCTGCTGTGCCGTGGAAGACAGCCCCAACGGAATCCGCTCAGCCCATTCAGCCGGAATGAAATGTGTGATGGTCCCGGACCAGATTCAGCCCGACGGTGAAATCAAGGAAATGCTCTACAGACTTTGCACATCGCTTGAAGACCTCAGAACATTTTTGTGACGTTTAGTCTTTCATCTCAGACAAAATCACCGGGGGAAAAATCAAAATGGTTCTGCGGAAATGCGGTTCTTTGATTCGCGCGGAAGGGGTGCATACCACGTAGCTTACTGCGGGGTGCGTTGATTTTTGTGGTATTCCTGCTTTTTTTTGTACATAATTGAATCGACTTCCTCAATCAGCTTCATAAGATTTTCATTTTCTTTCGGCATAAAGGATTTTTCTCCCATGCTTACAGAAAGCGGATAGGGAAGAGACATTGATTTTGTGCGCAATGCCAGCTTTTCCGTTATCTTTTCCTGATAGCCGGGTCTGCCTGCGGCGGGGAGCGGACCGATTACAATAAACTCATCTCCTCCCCAGCGGATTTTCAGGAATGATTTCGGGAATACCTCATTGAGCACTTCCGAAACGGTTTTCACGGCAAGATCTCCGTGAAGATGTCCGTGCCTGTCGTTGATGACTTTCATATCATTGATGTCCACGAACATAATGAAGGTTTTCTTGTTTGCTGAAATATTTTTTTCAAGAAGTTTGCCGGCAAAAAGCTCCAGTCCCGTTCTGTTGAGAAGGCCGGAAAGCGCATCCTGAGTGGACAATACCGTAAGCCGTTCACTCATCAGTTTGTAGCTTATGGTCTGTTTGAATTTTTCAATGCTCGCCCCGAAGTCTCTTGACCAGTTGTAAGCGATTTTGTCATTGAGGAGTCCGTGGTGGTTTTTGGAGACATAGTATCCCTGAAGATAATTCTGGTTGAAAATCGGAATGAATAAGAATGTTCCCGGCTTTTCATCATTCATGGACGGCGGAATCAAATCTTTTGTGGGAATCACTTGACTGCTTAACTCTTTTGACTCGGCCTTTCCGTTTTTTATATTGACCAAAACCCTCATCCTGCTTCCGTAACGGGTGCTGGTCAGGTAAGAGTAATTCACATTGGCAAGAGATTTGATGACTTCGTCTTTTATGAGTATCGCAAAATCGTTTCCCTCAAACAGATGTCTTTTTTCAAAATATTCGTTAAGGGCAGGCTCAAGTTCCCCGATGTCGCCATTTCGGATGAACACGTCTTCAATATGCCGCAGATGGCTTGCGAATCTCTGCATCAAATCGATTTTCTGCGGGGAATACATACTGTGGATTTTCTGCGTCTGGGAATCCTCTTTTACGCATCCGCAGCTTTGGCGGTAATACGGGACTGCCTTGATTTTTTTCGACTGCAGATTGCCGCTTCCTTCAAGAAGGATTTTTACCGCCTCTTCCCCGATTTTGTCTGCCCTGATATTTACCGTGGAAATTGAGGGGATGGAAAGGCTTGCAAAGGAAATGTCATCAAAGCCCACGACTTTCAGGTCGCCTGGCACGTCCATATGGTGTTCCAATGCCGCCTTCGCAACTGCCATTGCGGCCCAGTCGTTTATGCAGACCACTGCTTCAGGATTCTTTTTCTTTCTGGAAAAAAGTTCCTGCGCTTTATTGTAGGCAAATTCATAAGACCAGTCGCCGTTCAAAAACAATCTGTCTTCGGTAACGGGAATGCCGTGTTCTGCGAGAGCTTCCTTGAATGCGTTGAAGTGGGATTTTGAGCCTATGTTGTCGCCGGGACCTCCGATGTAAGCAAATTCTTTGATGCCGTGCTGTTCGATAAGGTGCGATACAAGATTTTTACAAACATCGTGATTGCTGCTTCCGACGTAATGAAATCCCTCAAGGGGAGTGTTTATTGAAACCGCAGGAACGCCTGACTTCAGGATTCTCTTTCTTTCTTTTTCGGCCCTTGCGTTGTCGTTCAGGAGATTGGGCATAAAAACAATTCCGTCGTACTCAACCGGGTCGATAAGATCGTAAATTGAAAAGCCGGTTGTATTCGGTATTCCGTTTGATTCAAAGGATTTGTAACTTGTGAAAACATAAAGATCTGCATTTCTTTTCCGGCACATTTTTTCCATTCCCTGCAATGTCGAGAGAACGTAGTCTACTGACCAGCCCGATGTTATTACTGCAATCTTTTTCTTCATTGGTTTATCCCCTGCTTTTTTATACCTGCGCTGCCATGCCTATGGGAAAAAGTTTCAACCCTGCTACAGTTCAACTATACACCAAGACATGGATTTTTTCAATCGCAATATACCGGTGCTCGGGGAAAATGCCTATGGGGTTCTGTAGATTAAGGCCAGAGTGCTGCAATCACAATTGCCGGCAGCATGTTTGCGACCCTTATTTCCTTTTTCCAGACAAGATTTATTCCGACGCAGAAAATCAAAATATTGCCGACATAAGACAAATGCGCCAATGCATTTTCCGTCATAAAAGAACCGGCGAAATGTGCAATCAGTGTTATCGAGCCCTGGAATATTGCAACCGGGAGCGCGGAGAAAATGCATCCTTTTCCCAGGCTTGCAGTCATTATCATGATGATTACAGCGTCCAGGATTCCTTTTGCCAGCAAAGTGGTGAAGTCACCCGAAACGCCGTCTTGAATGGAACCGACAACCGCCATTGCTCCTATGCATACCGTGCATGTTGCAGAGATGAATGCGTTCAAAAAAGAAGAGTCTTTTTGACTTCCGGTTTTTCGCTTGAGCCAGTCTCCAAGTTTTTCTATCCCGGTCTGAATGTGAAGAAGTTCTCCGATCAAGGTTCCGGCGGAAAGACTTACAATCATCATCATGATTCCGTTTTGCGAAATACCGCTTTCATTTGCAGAAAGCATCCGCGACATGACGCCTCCGATTGAGAGGAATAAAACAGCCACACCGTTCGCTGTCATAAGGGTGTCCTGGACTTCGCTCTTTATCCATTTTCCGAAAAGAAGACCGATGATTCCGCCGGCCAAAATCAATGCTACATTTATAAGCGTTCCCATTTGCTACTCACTGAATGTGAATTACAATACCGCAGAAAATGTTTTTTGTAAACTGCTGTCTCGCATAGCCGTCGTATTCATAATCCGCCACCTGATCCGCGGGGTGATTTTCCGATTGATTGGAAAACTGATTTCCGCATGTTCAAGAGCCTGAGGATTCACAGCGGAAAATCATATCGCACGGATTGGAACCAAGCTGTTTTTTTCATCAAGTGGAATGCTAGACGAGGACATGCACAGGATCGCGCCATTCCCGATTTCTTTATTGAGTGACGGCAAGACGGAAAAATTTTTCAGGGCATTTTTACCTGGATCCGCATTCATTTTAATCTCCACAGGATATAATTTTCCGTTTTCCAAAATCAGCAAATCTATTTCCTTTCCGTTGCTGTCCCTGTAATAATAAAGCCTGCTTCTCACATCGATTCCATTATTTGCATAACCTTTCAGGATTTCCGAGACGACATAAGTCTCAAACATTGCGCCTGCCATTGCCGAAAGCTCCAAAGCCCTCGCATTGTTCCAGAGACTGAGATAGCACGCAAGACCAGTATCCATAAAATATAATTTCGGCCGCTTGACAATCCTTTTTATTGTGTTGCCAGAATAAGGCTGAAGCAAATGCACGACGCCGGAAGCAAGCAAAAGCGAAAGCCAGTTGTCCGCAGTTTTTCTATCAACTCCGACATCCTTTGCAATGTCCAAAAGATTTACTTCCTGACTCGTTCTTGCGGCCAAGCACGAAATGTATTTCATAAATTTGTTCTCATCTTTTATGTTTATTAAATTCCTTATATCCCTCTCGATATAAGTCTGCACATAAGAGCCGTAATAATCCTCACAAGACAGCGAACTGTCGCTTATGAGCTGCGGCATTCCACCCCTCAGAATTTTATCAAAGATTTCGGAGATTGTGTCATCGGAAGACAGGCTGGGAGCAGTCTCCGGGTTAAAAGCAACGCTTCTCCGCCCTTCAATCTCAGCCCTGGACATTGAGTACATTGACAGCACGCCTACCCGACCGGCAAGCGATTCTCCGACATCACTCATCATATTGAAAATCTGAGATCCAGTAAGATAATAAAGTCCGTTCCGTCTTTCCTCGTCAACCTTGATTTTTATAAAAGGCAGAAGTTCAGGGGCATATTGAATTTCATCAATAATAAGGGGGGAGGAATATCTCTGCAAAAAAAGCTCTGGGTCTTCTTTTGCAATCTGCCGAATCTTTGGGTGATCCAGTGTCACATATTGCATTTTCTCACGATTCTCCGCAATTTTTTTCAGCAAAGTTGTTTTTCCGACCTGCCTTGCCCCGCATACGAGAACAACAGGAAAATGTTCAGCCATATCTTTGACCCTGTTTTCTAAAGCCCGTGGAATATACATGTGCCCTCCTTTTTTTTTTATACATTTTAGGACTTGAACTCCCTTTTTGTATTATAATCGTTTTTCAAGAAATATCAATGCCCAAGAGCCTGCGTCAAGAACATGAGAGAGCACAGTGGAAAAAACTTCTCTTTTATGATAAAATTGGATACACAACTCAAAAAAAACACGGAGCGAAAAATGGACGACTGTATTTTCTGTAAAATCATCAAGGGAGAAATCCCGGGCTTTAAGATTTATGAGGATGATTATACCTACGCATTTTTGGACATTGCGAAGGACGTGGACGGACATACTCTGGTCATCCCGAAAAAACACGTGAGGAGCATGCTTGAGTGCGATTCCGAAACGATGACTCATGTTATGAGCACGGTTCAAAAAATCAGCAGGCATTATATTGATGACTGTGGTTACGGCGGCGTGAATCTCTTCAACTGTACGAACGAGTGCGCGCATCAGTCGGTGTTTCACTTCCATGTCCACATAATCCCAAGGAAAGAAAATGACGGCATCCGTGGAGTCCCGGATTTCAAGGGCGCGAAGCTTCCTCTTGAAGAAATGCACGAAAAACTCAAGATGTAAAATCCGTAAAAAAAACACGGCCTAATCCGATTTGGACAAAGCCGTGTCATAAAATCAAGAATGTTCAGCTCTCAGTTTTCATCTTTCCACTTTCCAGAAATCGAACACGTCCGGGTGGGTCTCAATCTTGAAAACCGTTTCGGATTTTGATTGCGTCCATTTGTTCGCAGGAATCAGCTGATAAGGCTCCACCTCGTTTCTAAACTTGCGGTTAAGTCCCACGAGTTTTTTCGCCTCCCCCTTCACGTGGATAAAGCAAGGCTGAGGTCCCTCGTTCATGTACTCGTAAGGATATGTGATGAGCGTGTCGTTGTCGTAAAGGAAAAGTCCCACGTTCTTTCCGCACTCAATGTGCACGTCAAGATTTTTCGCAAACTCACGGCGGATTCCGTTAAGCACATCCTTCGGCAGTTCCTGTATGTCGCTGAAATTGTCCGGTACGACAAGAGTAATCATCTGTCCCTTTCCGTAACAGTCGCGAATCAGTATGGGGAAATTCTTTTCGCTCGTCATTCCCTTCAAAAGCATCCAGCTCACGTTGTTGCGGTGCTCCATGAGCGGGAAAGTAACCGGGGATGCCGCGGGGATTTTGTACTGCTCCCATGAGTCGTCCGCCTGTACCTGATAGTGTGTAGCCGTGAGGTGCCGGTCCCTGTAGCGGATAGATGTCATCTGCTCAATTCCTTTTCCGAGCATCTGCTTGACGAATCCGCTTGTGACGATTGCGTGCCCGCCGTTTCGCACATAAGTTTCCAATTTTTCCATGACGGAAGAGTCCGCTGTGGATGCCGCCGTAAAGAAAATCGTCTTCGCATTCTCAGGAAATTCTGGAGTCGGTTCAAATGGGATTCCCTGAAGTCCGAGGTAGTCCGCAAGATGATCCTCCCCCTGCGCGTTTACCGGATGATATTCAGCCACACCCACGCACTCACCGACCTGGCTCATCAGCTTGTCAATCTTCTGCATTTGGAATCCAAGCGTCGGAACAAAATAATGGTCGTAAACCAAGGGCCAGCAGAAAATCATCAGCTCACGGGCACGGGAAAATGCCGTAAGATAAGCCTGCTCCAGATAGGCCTCCATGGGATAGCACTGATACGCGTCAAACCATCCGCCACCGTTTCTTCCCGGCGCAAGATTTTCCATCCAGCGAACCAAAGAATAAGAAAGGTACCTCGGAAGATTCTGGTCCTGGTCCATTATGTTCCGCGTCTCGGTCCCAGTGTAAACTCCGTCGAAAATGTGCCTCTGCTCACCGGGATTGTAACCCGCCTCCGCAAAGCTTTCCATCCAGTTCGGGTACTTGATTACGACCTTGCACTTTGGATTCACTTTTTTCGCGGGACCAACAATCACGTTCTCGCTCACATCCTTCATCAGAGCAAGCCTGTACTCCTGCCACGACCGGTCTCCCTTCGCCTTGATGCAGTCCTCGCATGTGCAGTTCGTAAAATAGTAATCGTCCAAAATGATTTCGTCAAAGATGCTCGCCGTAAACTCAATGTTCTTCTGAATCTCCGCGCGGAAATCCTTGTCGGTGTAGCAGTATGTGTCAAAAAGTCTCTGGCTCTTATATTCCTTTCCAGGGATGTCGCCCCATTTTGATGTCGTCGTAAATCCGCCCGCAACCTCAATCCCGTGCTTTTCAAAAAAAGATTTCAGAAGCAAAAGCTTTTCCCTGCTCGCAAGTTCCCCTGAGCGGTATGGCTCGACGTAAACTTTGTCCACCCCGACGTATCGCTCGTAAAAGGCAAGCTGCTCCTCAAGCTCCTCTTCCTTCACGTTCACCACCCAGTGCACCGGACAATAAATGACCGACTTAAAATTCTTGTAATGACCCATATTGATTTCCTCCTTTTTGCCCTCAGCTATGGCACAGCATTTTTATTATAATATGATTATAGAGGAAAGGACAATGCGGATTTTGCTGGGCACCTCTTGATTTTTGCTGTTTGAGGATTTCCTATAAAAAAACTATCCCCAAGTCCTATCGCTTGTCGCTTGCTTCAAAACATGTTAAAATAAAAGAAAAAATGACCAAGGACAAAAAATTCTCAGGCGATTTTGTTTTTATAAACGATGACGAATCTCTTTTTGCGACCGTTAGCCGGAACACTGTGTACGTTCACAGCATTGAGGCAAGGAAAACGGTTTTCAAGACGAAGAGCTTAAGCAATCTTGATTATGCCGCCATTTCCCCGGACAAAAATCTGCTTGCGGTCAAAAACACCTCGGGCACACTCGCGCTCTATGACATGAAATCCGGGGAGGAACTTTGCCGTGATGACATGGAAAAGACCGAGGGCGAGCCGATGTTTTTTACTTCCGACGGAAAACACATAATTGACTTGGACTGGAGCGGAAGGACGATGCTCTTTGACTGCGGCACAAAATCACACACGGTCCTTGACAACACCCGTCCGCTTTTCAGGTGCGATTTCATTCACTACGACCGGTTCAGAAAAAAAATCTACCGCTTTATGACAAACGGCTTTGGCTACGGTCCCGGCATTGTTCAGACCGCCCTTATTGATGAAAATCATCTTGTCCCGGAACAAGTCGCTTACAAGACCGTGCAGGATTTTAAGAAGGAGCTCCCCGACCATATCCACGGACTTTCGTTTTGCAGGGAGCACAATTATTGGTATGATTTTAGGGAAGAAAAAATCATCAGGTGCGGCAAGAATTTTAAGAAGCTCGGATCCATCAATCTGCCAGAGACAAATTCCGTGACGAAGGCAAAAAAAATCTGGGTTTCGCCTGACGAAAAATACCTTTTTGTAGATTACGGCAAACAATGCGACATCGAAAAAACACGCGTGTCAGAGATGAAACTTATTCCGAGCCTCTCCGTTCTTTATGACATGAAAACATTGAGGCCCGTAAAAGATTTTTCCTATGATTATGTCTCCAACTTCACAATGTACAATGACGACCGGTGCTACATCATCGGAACCTGGAGCGGCAGTTTTTTAGGCGAAATGGAGAGCTGAATATAAATGAAAAAAGTTTTTTTAATCAGATGAACAAATCCGATTGCGCGCCAGCTTTCTTTTTTCCTTTCAGCTGCTCACCAAGCGAGTTCCTTTCCCAAAACACGCCGTCAGAATATCCCTGGATTGACGGGTCGCTTTCCGCCATCAAAAGCCTTTTTTCGGCCCAGATGCAATACTCTTCGTTGATTTCAATCCCGCAGAAATTCCGTCCGAGTTTTTTTGCCACGACGCTTGTGGTTCCGCTACCCAAAAAGGGATCAAAAATCACGTCGCCTTTTTCGGAGGATGCAAGAATCAGCTTCGCGTAAAGCTTCTCCGGTTTTTGCGTGGGGTGGTCTGTGTTCTCCGGCATGGACCAAAAGGGGATGCTGATGTCGTCCCAAAAATTCGATGGATACGTGAGCCTGAAATTTCCTTCGTCGCTTTCCTCCCAGTCCTTGGGTTTTCCGTCCGCCTTGTAGGGAGCGAGCACACGGCGTTTCATCTTGACGGACTCCACATCAAAAAAATAGTCCCTGGGATTTTTTACCGCAAACCAAATGTCCTCCATCCCGTTTTTCCAGTTGCCCTTTGCCCCGCGTCCCTTTTCCCTCTGCCATGTGATTCTGTTCATAACGCAGAGTTCCTTTTCAATCGCGCGCTGCATGACCGACGTGCATTTCCAGTCGCCGCACATATAGAGAGAGCCGTCATCCTTTAATTTTTTGCACACAAGCGGAAACCATGAGTCCAAAAAAACAGCGTAGGAATCCTCGCTCCGGGAATTGAATTTCATTCCGTTATAATTTTTTGAAAGATTGTACGGTGGGTCTATGATGATTAAATCGGCGAAGGAGTCGGGCACATATTTGATAAGGTCCAGAAGATTTCCGTTCAATGTTTTGTTTAAAATATCACAGCCGCTTTCCAAATCCTTTTCGTCAAGGACCCGAGATTTGAGCGCGTCCTTCTCGTCATCGGAAATTGTAATGGTGCGATTATTTTTTGCCCGGATTTTTTCTTCCATATTTGCTATTAGTCACCGCCAGATTGAATTGTGTCATCCACGGATTGCGTTGTGCCATTGCCGGATTGTCCTATGTCTTTGCCGGATTGCATTGTATCATTGCCGTAAGTGTCTTATGTCATTGCCGGGAGGGCTTTGTGTCATTGCCGGGCTTGCCCCGGCAATCCCTTAGCTAATGAGATTATCGTGTCAAGCACGATAATGACACAAACATCGCAACGATGACACAAACATCAGCACAACGGTGACACAAGCATCGCAACGACAATGATGCGATATATTTTTTACTGATTTACGGCTGCAGCCTCAACAGCTTCCTGAGCGGCCTCAAGTTCCTTTTCATCGCGCTTTTCGCAGAACTTACAGATTGTGCCGCGTCCTGAGTCCATGGCTTCCTGAGCAGAACCGGTAAGCAGAGTCTCTGATCTGTCCAAAGCCTGGCAGTCTTCGTGGGTGTGGAATTTCTTTCCGTGCTCTGTCCAGTAAACGACCTGTCCCTTAGTGGCGGCAAGAACTGCTTCCTGAGAAACAGGATTCCAGTCATAACTCGCAAGACCAGAGATTGCAAGGAAGATTGCAGCGACGACAGTTCCAACCACCTTTGTCTTTTTATCAGCATCTTTGTTTGCAAGAAGAAGGATGATGAACGGAATGAAAGCGACAGCCGCGACGATTACTCCCATGTTGTTCCACAGCCAGAACTTCACTGCATTCTTCTGTGAAGCGGGGTCAATGTGGTTCGCCTTTTTCCAGAGCTGCGCGCCGACGATTACCAAAATCATGTCGAGCACAAGAGCACCGATTCCCTTGTAAAGAGGATCAATCTTCGGAAGAATCAGAAGCTTTTCCAAAATCAATGCGACGGCAAGAACCTCACATGCGAGCGCAAGAATCCAAAGAATCACAGCTCCAATGCGAAGTCCTGTTCCGTTTCCTGTTTTTACGGGAGCAGCTGCCGAAGCGGGTTTTCCCTTGACTTTTTCACCTGTTGACGCAGACACAATCGTGTGTTGTTTTTTCTCTGCCATAAAAATCTCCTTGTTAAAAGAACGTTACGTGATTATACATCACTTTTGTTTTTTTTTCAACAAGCAAAAAAGCCTCGTGCTCTACTCCGCCGCCTTGAAATTGAAAATCGGTTTTATTACGCTCACAATCTCCGCGGTCGGCTCTATGTTTTTCACAATCTCGCTCATGTCCTTGTACGCCATCGGTGCCTCATCAAGAGTGTCCTTGCAGACCGTTGAGCTCCAGATTCCCTCCATGGATTTTTCAAAATCAGAAAGCTGAAGTTTGTTACGCGCTTCCTTTCTTCCCATCACACGACCTGCTCCATGCGGTGCCGAAAAGTTCCAGTCCTCGTTTCCCTTCCCGACGCACACAAGGCTTCCGTCGCGCATGTTGATTGGAATCAGAATCTTCTCGTCCTTCAATGCACGAACGCTTCCCTTACGCAAAATCATCGCGTCTGTGTCGATGTAATTGTGAATCGTCGTGAACTGGTCGATGATGTCCTTTCGGTCAAGCCTGAGTCCCACGCAGATTGTGTCAATCATTGCCTTTCGGTTAAAGGCCGCGAATTTCTGAAGAATCTTCATGTCGTTGATGTAATCCTCAAAAAGCTGTCCCTCAACATAAGCGAGTGCCTGTGGAATGTCAGAATCTTTTCTGAGCTGATTCCACGCCATCTCCTGATAGTAGTTCGCGACCTCAAGTCCAAGGTGCCGGCTTCCAGAGTGAACGACGATGTAGAGATTTCCCTTCTCGTCACGGTCAGCCTCAATGAAATGATTTCCTCCGCCAAGAGTTCCGAGCGAGCGACGCGCGTTATGGATGTTCGCCTTCTTGCACCGGATTTTGTCAAACTCAATCTCGTCAACGAATTTGTGAAGATGACCTGAGCCACGCACCTCACGACCGACCGGAATATTTTTTCTGATGCATTTGTCCAGTCTCTCCGGGTCAAAGTTTTCGCTCACGGAAGAGTCCGATTTTATGACAAGAGTTTCCATTCCGCACCCGATGTCAACACCAACAAGATTCGGACATATTTTGTCGGTAATCGTCATCGTGGTTCCAATCGTGCATCCGGCTCCAGCGTGAACATCAGGCATCATTCGGATTTTACATTCGCTCGTGTAGCTCTGGTCGCAAAGTGTCTCAATCTGTATGCGTCCGCTTTCCTCAAGCTTGTCCGTAAAAACTTTTGCCGTGTTGAATTTTCCTTTTACCTCAATCATAAAAACCTCCTCGTTTCATGCCAATTTTTTCTCGCATTTTTCGTAATCAATCTCAACAGAATCCCTCACAATCAAAAAGTCCACGGAAACACCGTACACATCCGCAATGACAATGAGATTGTCTATGGAAGGAAGATACTTTCCTTTCTCCCACGCGTAGATTGCCTCGGGGCTTGAGAAATTAAAAATGGACTGGATTTCGCGGACAGAAAATCCTGCTCGGATTCTGCACTCTTTGATTTTTTTGGCACTCGCCTTTACGTTTATAACCGGTCGGTTAATCTTGCACATACGTTTCCCCTTTTTTTAGGACCAACGCATGTTTGAAAAGATTACGCGCCGGTCATCCTTAGATTTTCAAAAGCATCCTGAAATAAAAATTCAAGTTTGCCGCATGGTGTCTGTAACGGGTCCTGCATGGAATAATCCTGCGGAAGAGGGCCGAGAGGACTTTGATATTTTTCAAGCAATGTGTTTTTGAATTTGAAAACTACGGAAACCGCTTTCATATCAGTTCCTCCTTTTTAAGTTACAGGCTGCCCGACGAGCATTGCTTCTAAAGACCGGCAAAAGAAACGCCTTTTGATTTTTACTATACCACAAAAGAAATTTTTTGTCATTCAAGTTGAACTTGAATTTTTTGATTTTTTCATGGCATAAAGGTAGTTCAGAGATTATCGGGTCACGCCCGATAATGACACACGCAGTCCGATTATGACACACAGTCTGATTATGACACACAGTCCGATTATGACAAAACAAATGCTATTGACAAAAAATCTTGTTCACTTTATGCTTAAACATGGAAAACATATCTTTAATCTTATCTGATTTGGACGGCACTCTCTTTCACGATGACAAATCAATTTCGGACCACACAAAACAAGTGATTGCGGAGACTCAGAAAAAAGGAATCCTTTTCGGCATCTCAACTTCCCGAGCTTTAGTCAACGCATCACGCTATTTGGACGGACTAACTCCTGATGTGATGATAACAAACGGAGGCGGCTTGGTCTATTATAAGGAAGAAAAAATCTATTCATGTGAGTTTACGAAGGACGACGCACGCACGCTCATAGACGCAGCATTTAAATTCGGCGGAAAGGATTTTACAATCAGCGTGGACAATGAGAACGGACTTTACTGCAACTCAAAGGAAGATTTAGGAGACCGCTACTGGACCCCCACTGACTTTTCTGATTTTAACGAGCCTGCCATGAAAGTGTGCGTCGAGACCTTGGACAAGCAGCTTGTGGAAAAAATCGCATCAAGCATCGGAATTGATAAAATTGATTTTCTTCCCTTCTCCGACATTCCCTGGTACAAGATGAGCAAAAAAAATGCGACCAAAGAACGTGCGATCGAAAATCTCTGCTCGTACTTAAATCTTCCGGCGGAAAAAATCGTGGCGTTCGGAGATGATTTCAACGACATCGGAATGTTGAAAATTTGCGGCAAGGGAATCGCCATGGAAAATGCAATCGGGGAAGTAAAATCTGTGGCGGATGAAATCTGTCCTTCAAATGAAAACGACGGCGTGGCACGGTGGATTCAGGAACATCTAATTTAATAACTTTCGGATACAAAAATGTCATTACCATGTGCAATAATCAAACACGGCAATGACACTACTTAACTAGTTTTTCTCCGGATCCACTTTTCCAATTTTTCTTGCAATGTAAATGAAGGGTGTGTCCAGAAGGCTGGTTGCGATGTAAATCACATAACACGCGATTGTAATGCTTATCAGCTCCGTGAACGAGTAGATTCCAAGGAAGGCTCCGAAGTTGAAAATCACAATGTTGATTAGCTGACTTATCAAAGTGGAAAAATTGTTGCGGAGCCAAAGGAACTTATTTTTGCTGCCGAATTTTTTTACGGTCAAGTCCCACCATTTGTGATAGAGCCAGACATCCACGGTCTCTGAAACCACATAGGCAATCAGGCTTGCAAGAAGGATGCGCGGTGTGTTTGAAAAAAGTGATTTTACGGATGGCATCGCCCAGTCATCGGTCGCGGGAATGTAATGAGTCCACAAGAATGACATGACGATAAAAAACAGAGTCGCGAGTATGCCGAATTTGACTCCACGGTTCGCGTCTTTTTTTCCATAGAGCTCGCTTAAAATATCAGTCGCAAGATAACTTGATGCAAAAAGAGTATTGCCCAAAGTCTGATCCATGCCGAATGCACGAACCAAAATCGTTACTTCGATATTCGCGAAGATTGCGGAAATACCGATCCAAACATAGAGTCCGCTTTTTCCGAAGAGTTTCAAAAAGAGCAGAGTCGCACCGAACGAAATCAGGAGCGAAACGGTTAAGAGTAATTCATTCATTTTGAGTATGCCTCAATGTGTTAAGAGTTGACCTGGTTTTGTTTAACGACAGGAAGGACTTCGAACTGTCGGAGCAGATTTTTGATGTGCTTTCGCAAATCGGATTCAATATATCAAAAAAACTCCGGCATGTAAAGTCCCCTCTGTCAACTCTGTCGTTATTATGTGTTAATCTAAAACATGGTAGTGAGGGAATATGTATAAGGCAAGTGCTGTAAATATTGCATGGGAAACTTAATGTTGATTGAGGAAACGCTGTAATGAAGGGGAGGTTCGAGACAAGCAGGCATTTGTGCGGGGGGAGCGTAAGCGACTCCAATACCTTATACCGCACTCCATGACTGATTGGCTCGGTTCTCACCGTAAATGAAAGCGGTTCCTCGTTTAGATTTTAGTTTTCCAAGTTTATTTTAGATTTGCACTTGCCTTCTACAGTCCCCTCTGTCAACTCTTTCACTTACAGATTGCTGTAGCCCATGAGGTAGCGGTCAATCTCTTTCGCGCACTCTCGTCCCTCGCAGATTGCCCACACAACAAGGGACTGACCTCGGTGCATGTCTCCCGCCGTAAAAACTTTCGGAACGCTCGTCGCATATTTTTCAGGACTTTCCGTTGCAAGAGTTCCCCTGGGTCCCACGTCCGTACCAAATGCCCTCGCGCTGTAATCCTCCGCACCCACAAACCCTGCGGCAATCAAAATCAAGTCGGCTTTTAATTCCTGCTCGCTTCCTTCTTTTTCCACGAGCTGTCTTTTTCCGTCAATCGTCTTGAACTCAACCTGCACGGTTTTTACTCCGCACACGTTTCCGTCCTTCGCATAGATTTCCTTGATGGTCGTCTCGTAGATTCTCGGATCCTTTTTCCAAAGAGCGATCGCTTCCTGCTGACCGTAATCAGTCTTCAAAACTTTGGGCCACTGCGGCCAGGGATTGTTTTTCGCCCTCTCTTCAGGGGGACAAGGCATCATCTCAAGCTGGGTCACATTTTCAGCGCCAAGACGGATGCAGGTTCCGGTACAGTCATTTCCGGTATCTCCTCCGCCGACCACAATCACGCGCTTTCCCTTCACGTCAAAAAACTGTCCGTCCGTCAGGTTTGAGGCCAAAAGACTTTTCGTAACCGATTTCAAAAAATCCACCGCGAACATCACGCCGTTTGAGTCAGCTCCGGGAACAGAAAGGGACCTCGGTTTTTTCGCTCCGCAACACAGGGCAATGGCATCGAAGTTCGAAAGCAATTTTTCCGCCTCAAGTGATTTTCCGTCGTTACCCAAAGCGCCCACGTCCGCGTTAAAAACAAAACGGACCCCCTCATCTTCCATCAGCTTGATCCTCCGCTCAATCACGGATTTGTCCAGCTTCATGTTCGGGATTCCGTACATCAAAAGACCGCCCGCCTTGTCCTCCCTTTCAAAAACAGTCACGTTGTGTCCGCGACGGTTCAGGATATCCGCGACGGCAAGTCCAGCAGGTCCCGCACCCACCACGGCAATTTTTTTGTCCGTCCTGATTTTCGGGATCCGTGGTTTTACCAATCCCAACGAAAAAGCCTTTTCGATTATAAAAAGCTCGTTGTCATGCACGGTAACGGCCCCATCCGCCCCTCCGCATTTTCCCGACGAAAGATTGCATGCCTTTTCACAGAGAGCCGGGCACACTCGCCCCGTAAACTCAGGAAAACTAGAAGTCGCCATAAGTCTCTTTGCCGCAGTCTCGAACTCACCGTTAAAAAGAGCGTCGTTCCATTCCGGAATCAGATTGTGAAGCGGACATCCTGTCACCATTCCCCCGAGCCTGATTGCTGACTGACACATGGGCATTCCACAGCTCATGCACCTTGCCGCCTGATTTTTTCTCTCATCCTCATTCAGGATTGCGTGAAATTCTTTGAAAGACTTAATTCTTTCCAACGCTTCAACCGAAGGATTTTCCCTGCGGCCAAAAATCATAAATCCGTTGTCTCTTCCCATTTTCAAATCTCCTTGTCTCTGCCCCTAAAAACTAAGCGGTGATTTTTTTGAACGCTTCCAGAACAGCCTCTTCGTGTGGAAGTCCCCGCTCCTCCGCATGACTGATTTCCACTATCATCCTGTGATAGTCATTTGGAATGATTTTCTTGAAGTACGGAAGATAGGAATCAAAATCAGAAAGGATTTTTTTACCGAGCTGGCTTCCGGTCTCCTTGCAGTGTTTTTCAATCAGCGTCCGGATTGTAAGGATGTCGTGTGCCTCGCTCACTTCGCTCATGCTCACAAGCTGCTTGTTCACCCTCTGGTAAAGCGTGTGGTCCATGTCCAAAATGTAGGCGATTCCTCCGCTCATACCGGCAGCAAAGTTCCGTCCGGTCGGTCCAAGAATCAAGGCGGTTCCACCCGTCATGTACTCAAGTCCGTGGTCTCCGCATCCCTCGACAACGGCAGTCGCGCCAGAATTCCTTACGCAGAATCTTTCGCCCGCAATTCCGTTGATGAAAGCCTCGCCGCTCGTCGCCCCGTAAAGAGCCACGTTTCCGATGATGATGTTTTCCTCAGCCTTGTATCCGGCTCCCTTTGCAGGATGAACCACAATCTTTCCGCCGCTCAGTCCCTTTCCAAGATAGTCGTTTGCATCCCCGGTAAGCCGCAGTGTCAGTCCCTTCGGGATGAATGCCCCGAAACTCTGTCCACCGCCACCCGTGCAGTTTACAGTAAACGTGTCGTCGCTGATTTTTGAGCCGAAGCACTTTTGAATCTCCGAGCCAAGGATTGTGCCCACCGTCCTGTTTGTGGAGGAAACCTGCACGTCAACGCTTTCCTTTTTGGGATTCCTTGAGTTAAGGCTCCCCTCGAATTTCTTAAGCAGCAGATTTTCGTCCACGGTTCCAGAAAGCTTGAAATCATATACGTCACCCGGAATAAAATGCGAGCTCTCCAAATCCTCTTTTTCAGGTCTCCATGCGATGATGTTTTTCATGTCAATCAGATTTGCCCGTGTGCTCGGAAGCTTGTCCTTGAGCTTAAGGAAATCCGTGTGGCCCACCATCTCATCAATGCTGTGGAATCCGAGTTTCGACATAATCTCACGAAGTTCCTCGGCGATGAAGAGCATGAAATTCTCCACGTACTCGCTCTTGCCCAAAAACTTTTTCCTGAGCTCGGAGTTCTGTGTGGCGACCCCGAACGGACAAGTGTCTTTCTGGCAGACCCTCATCATGCGGCATCCCATGGTGACAAGAGGTGCCGTCGCAAATCCGAATTCCTCCGCGCCCAAAAGAGCCGCTATGGCAACGTCCCTTCCGCTCATGAGCTTTCCGTCGGTCTCAATCACAACCCGGCTTCGAAGTCCGTTCTGAATCAGAGTCTGATGAGTCTCCGCAAGTCCCAGCTCCCAGGGAAGTCCCGCGTGGTGGATTGAAGAAATCGGTGCCGCCCCGGTTCCTCCGTCGTGTCCTGAAATCAAAATGACCTGAGCCCCTGCCTTAGCGACACCAGCCGCGATCGTACCGACTCCCGCCTCGCTCACAAGCTTTACGGAAATGCGTGCGTCACGGTTTGCGTTCTTCAAATCATAAATCAGCTGCGCCAAATCTTCTATTGAATAGATGTCGTGGTGCGGTGGAGGAGAAATCAATGAGACACCCGGAGTCGCATATCGGGTCTTTGCAATCCAGGGGTAAACTTTCTTTCCCGGAAGATGTCCTCCCTCACCCGGTTTCGCTCCCTGCGCCATTTTAATCTGAATCTCCTTCGCCGAAAGAAGGTATTCCTCCGTTACTCCGAATCTTCCGCTCGCAACTTGCTTTATCGCGCTGTTGTATTCGGTACCGAGCCTCTCTGGTTTTTCACCTCCCTCGCCCGAATTCGACTTTCCATGCAAGTGATTCATCGCAGCCGCCATGCACTTGTGAGCTTCCTCGCTGATTGAACCGTAACTCATCGCGCCTGTCTTGAATCGTTTTACAATCTCGCTCGCGCTCTCAACCTGCTCAATGGGAATCTCAAGTCCGCTCTCAAAATCAATTTTCAAAAGGGAGCGCAATGTGTGGGGATGCTCCTCGCTGTCAACCATCGCGGTATATTCCTTGAAGCGTTTGTAATCTCCGTTCTGCGTCGCCTCCTGCAATGCCGTAATCGTCTCAGGATTGTAAAGATGATCCTCGCAGTTGGGACCGCGCCTCATCTTGTGCTTTCCCACGCTCTCCAAATTTGTGTCCACCGTAAGACCGAGCGGATCAAAGGCACGGTTGTGATGGTAGCTCACGTCCTCCTCAATCTCCTTGAGTCCGATTCCGCCGATGGGGCTCACTGTGTTCGTAAAGTAAAGGTCAATCACATCCTTCGCAATTCCCACCGCCTCGAAAATCTGCGCGGACTGATAGGACTGAATCGTGCTTATTCCCATCTTCGCCGCAATCTTCACGATTCCGTTCAAAAGGGCCGTGTTGTAGTCGTCTATCGCAGTGTGATAGTCCTTGTCCAAAATCTTTTTGTCAATCAGCTCGGCAATGCACTCGTGGGAAAGATACGGATTCACAGCCCTCGCACCATAGCCCAAGACCATGGCCGCCTGATGCACGTCCCTGATTTCCGCGCTCTCAAGCACAATGGAAATGGCAGTCCGTTTTTTAGTCCGAATCAGATACTGCTCCACCGCGCTCACAGCAAGAAGAGACGGAATGGCAACGTGATTCTCGTCCACGCCACGGTCGCTCAAAATCATGATTGTGCTTCCGTTGTGGTACTCACGGTCAATCGCGACAAAAAGCTCGTCCAAAGCCGCCTTCAAAGAAGTGTTGGTGTAATACAAAAGCGAGATTGTGGAGGACTTTAAGCCCGGCTTGTCCAGGTTCTTGATTTTAAGCATGTCCACCCCGGTAAGAATCGGATGGTTAATCTCAAGGACGGCGCAACATTCCCCGGTCGGCTCCAGCATGTTTCCGTCGCTTCCAAGATAAACGGTTGTGTCGGTGACAATCTTTTCACGGAGGGAGTCAATCGGAGGATTCGTTACCTGAGCGAAGAGCTGCTTGAAATAACTGAAGAGCGGAGGATGCTTTTCGGACAAAACCGCAAGAGGAGTGTCAACACCCATGCTGGCGGTAGGCTCCACCCCGGTCTTTGCCATTGGAAGGACCATCTCGCGGACATCTTCATAAGACCATCCGAAAGCCTTGTAAAGCAAATCGCGCTCGGACTGTGAGCACACGGGAATCTTTTTGTTCGGAATCTCCAAATCCCTGAGCTTTAGAAGATGCTGGTCAAGCCACTCGCCATAAGGATGCTCGTGAGAAAAATAGGACTTGCACTCGGAGTCGGAAATAATCTTTTTGTTTTTCGTGTCCACCAAAAGAATGCGTCCCGGCATGAGACGTGATTTTTTCTCAATCTGCTCCTCGGGGATGTCAAGCACTCCCACCTCGGAGGAAAGAATCAGCATGCCGTCCTTCGTGATGTAATATCTGCTTGGTCTGAGTCCGTTCCTGTCCAATGTGGCTCCCACCAAATCTCCGTCGCTGAAAATAATCGCCGCGGGTCCGTCCCAGCTTTCCATCATCGTTGCCCAGTAATGGTAAAAATCCTTACGCTCCTGGGCCATAGTAGAGTCGTTTCTCCAGGGCTCTGGGATGCAGACCATGACGGCAAGTGGCAGCGGCATACCGTTCATCACAAGGAATTCCAGTGTGTTGTCAA
>ODAI010411900.1_pt1 | contig 19565 bp, 14 predicted proteins | sample 1539321 | NCBI WGS metagenome assembly ODAI01 (sample SAMN02144231, study PRJEB22623) | gut metagenome | biome: sheep rumen | host: Ovis aries | place: New Zealand
CAGAAGGATAATTTCTGAAAAAAGCCTGAAAAATACGGGTATCACTCAGGAAATTAAGCATTGGTTAAAAAAGCACCTTCAGGTGCTTTTTTAATATTATTTCTTCTAAATATACGCATTTTGTGATATATTTAACTATGTATAGATATGCGATAAAGAGCAGGAAAGGAGAAGGACATGGGCTTTTTGAAAAAGCTTGGAATAGGGCTTCTTGCAGTGTTTGCAGCTCTTTGTCTTTTTGTCTTTCTCTGTGCTGTAAATCCCGGTCTTACGGAAAGTATCAGCGATATTTTGTACGGAGAGGACGGAAGCAGCGGACTTATAGGGGGAAATCTGTCCCGGGAGACATCGGCTCTGACTCCTCAGGCTACGACTCCTCAGGCTACGGCCCCTTCGGTTACGGTTCCTGTTCAGACATCCGGAAATACCGGCAGCGCTGATCTTGTTCCTTATACACCATATAACGGCACTATCACCACGATCCCCGATAATGTGTCGGGAAGAGCCGGTTTTACGCCTGTTACCGTAGTTCAGGAACAGCTATCTGATGCACAGGCTAAGGAAGCTGCCAAGGCAGTTGATAAGGGTTCTACGGGTTCGGACCTTGAGTTTGATCCGGAGTTGTATCCTTATTACTCCATGCTTGACGAAAAGGGCAAGTCTCTTTACAAGCAGATCTATGCAAATGCCTGTGATGTTGTGAGTTCCTTTGCCCCCTGCGTTGAAGTGAAGACAGACCAGGTTCAGGATGCGTTTGAAGCGGTTTTTGCGGATCATCCCGAGCTTTTTTATGTGCAGACCGCATACACGGAGAAGTATACCAGGGACGGTAAGGTTGTAGAGATCGATATGGCCTATTACACTATAGCCAACGATCTTGAGACTGCAAGGTCAAAATTCGATGCCGAAGCGCAAAAACTCGAAGAGGCTGCAAGGCAGTACAGTGATGATTATTCCAGGGAAAAATATGTGCATGACGCACTGATAGAAAAGGTGATTTACGATGCCGGTGCATCCATGGACCAGAGTGCATACAGCGCGCTTGTTAACGGAAGGAGCGTTTGCGCGGGTTATTCCCGGGCCTTTCAGTATGTTATGCAAAAACTGGGTATACCGACTTATTATGTAACGGGTTCTTCAGGTGAGGATCATGCATGGAACATGGTAAAGCTGGGGGACGGTTTTTATAATGTTGATGTAACCTGGGATGATGCGGATCCTGCTTCATATGACTATTTTAATAAGACAGACGGCGATTATGCCGGAACTCATGTAAGAAAGAGCCTGTCCGTATACCTTCCCGCATGTACGGGAACCCAGTACAGGAATCTTGAAAGCGGAGCTCCCGTTCAGGGAGAGGAAGAAACCGCTGAAAGCGAAGATCGGACTGCAGAAGGCCATGATTTTTATGATCCGTATTTTGATCCTTACATAAACAACGAACCCGGTCAGCCTTTAAGCTATGACAGGGAACATCCCGCAAAGACTGATGAGGAAAAGGATAAAGAAAACAAGAATAATAATTATTCATCAAATGCCGCAGATCAGCTTGCCGCTTTGGAACTTAAGGAAAGCGATGCGCTGAAGGCTCTCCAGGATTATTATAACGACTGCAAAAAGCAGCTGGTATCCTGCGGAAAAGGCGATCATACATTTTACAATCTTGTTCCCGATTCGCTTTTTAAAACAATAGAAAGCGAATACGGTACAGGCAATTACAGAAAAGGATATCTCGACAGTGCTCTTAAGACCATCGGTGCCGAGAATTGTAATATCGTTATACAGGCTGAACGTGTCGGAGGCGGATACTACCGGATCTGGCATAACGTTTATGTATGGTAGAACATGAAACAGGAGATTCGTGATGGAAGCTTTTACTTTGTTCAATATAGGTATCGACAGTTTTGCGCTGCTGATGCTGGCTATTCTTTTATATACCTGCTTTGTGAGTTTCGATAATACTCAGGACATCAGGTATCTGAGAAAAAGCATTGGGGTGGTCATGCTGGTCCTGTTTTCGGATCTGTCGAACTGGCTGCTTATTGGGAAAAGAGGATCTTTAGCCCATTTTCTGCTTTACATCACAACAATGCTTTACTATTTTTCCCAGGTTTATTCAGCTATCGCATGGAGAGACTATGTATGGTACAGGGTAGAAAGGAAGGTAAAGAGTAAGGATAATGTATGGACTACCATAGTGCTTCCCGTTGCCGCTATCCTTGTTGTTCTTTTAACAAATCCTCTTACGGGTTATACCTTCACCATCACAGAGGATAACGAATATATCAGAGGACCCTTAAGTTCTGTCATAGCCATCATAGTATTTCTGTACATGCTTGCCACCAGCATATGGATACTGTACAAGAGAAAAACAGAGATGCTTGCAAGCACCAGAAGAGAGTATCTGATCCTGGCGGGTTTTATCCTTCCTCCCGGAATCGGTGCCGCAATACAGATGAACAATTACGGAATCTCACTTATCTGGCCCTGCTGCGCTCTCAGCCTTTTGAATCTGTTCCTGAACAGGTCACATGATGAGATCTCCATCGATGCTCTTACGGGACTTAACAACAGAGGAAGCCTCGATAAGTTCCTGCTTGAGCACGTCAATCCCGAATCCAATGACAGACTCACTCTCATGATAATGGACGTTGACAAGTTCAAGCTGATAAATGACGATCTCGGACATGATATGGGAGATGTTGCACTCAGAGAGATCTCGGAGATCATCAGACAGACCTTCGGAAGAGATGATAATTTCATTGCAAGGTTCGGAGGAGATGAGTTCATTGTCGTCATATCCCAGGTCAATGACCCCAGGATGATCGACAATTATGTTAAAAGCTTAAATTCCAACCTTGACAGCTTTAACGCTACGGGAACATTCCCGATGAAGCTAAGCATAAGCCTTGGTATTGCGTATTATCCCAAGGAGGGAATACACACACCGGAGGACCTTCTTAAATCCGCTGATGAGCATATGTATGAAGAAAAGCAGCGCCATCATGCCCAGATGGGATATAAGAGATCATAATATTCAGGCAGGTTATCTATGAATTCATTTAAATTCGACTGGTCTTCCAGTTATGAAACAGGTATTCAGGAAATTGACGATCAGCATAAGCAGCTTTTTGCCATCGGAAGAAACATGGAGCAGATGGCGATAAAGGGAGGGGATAACGTAACTGACAAGGAGATACTTGACCTTGTCATGAGTCTTCGTGATTTCACCGGTTTCCATTTTTACAGCGAAGAAAAGCTGATGGATGATATCCGTTATGAGAACTCTCCCCAGCACAAGAAGCACCATGCTCAGATGCTTTATTTTGTCAGTAACTATGACATCAAGAAGTTCAGGAAAAATTTTGATGCCACGGTTCAGGAGATCATGGATATCATCAAGGACCAGATCCTTCACCATATTCTCGGGGAGGATATGGAATTTGCCAAGGCATACAAGACTTATCAGAAGATGCACAAGACCCTGGATGACAAGATAAAGGCTGACCGTCTCGAAAATGAGGATCTGTACGGATATCTGATCAGAGAATTTGACTGTTCCATCGCATATCTTATGAGAGACCAGCGCCAGACCGGGCACTGTGTTGTTGTTAATAAGGAAAAACATGCCAGATATCTTTCCATGACAGCCCTTGAAAGAGACAGCTTTCATGCGGATATGATAAAAGTCGCCAAGGCTGTTAAGAAGGTTTTTGAACCTGATGCCATCGATTATATGTATCTTGAGGATATCGATGACCATCTTCTTTATCACATCATTCCCAAATATAACGGAAACGAATACTATGGCAAGGTTCCCTCCTGGAACAGGGACGGGAATCTTGAAGAAGAAATGTATGAAGATATGATCAGCAGGATACGTGCTGAAATAAAATGATCGGAGAAAAGACAATGAGCGAAAATGTAAGTGGTGATCCTCAGATCCAGACACAAGCCGAAAAAAAGAAGGTTATGCTTTCCGGCATACAGCCAAGCGGAGACCTTCATCTTGGCAATTATCTCGGCGCCATAATTAACTGGGGAGCCAGGAGCGATGAATTTGACTGTTTCTATTTTATGGCAGACCTGCATACCATAACGGTGAGACAGGAGCCTGCAAAATTAAGACAAAGAACATTGGAGCAGCTTGCTCTTTATATTGCCTGCGGCCTTGATCCCGAAAAGAACACTCTTTTTATCCAGTCCCAGGTTCCGGCTCATGCGCAGCTTGGATGGGTGCTTGAGTGCTATACCCAGTTCGGCGAGCTCAGCCGTATGACACAGTTCAAGGATAAGTCCGAGAAACATAAGGATAATATCAATGCAGGGCTTTTTGCATATCCTTCCCTTATGGCTGCGGACATTCTTCTTTACAGACCGGATTACGTACCTGTAGGTGAAGATCAGAAGCAGCATGTTGAGCTTACAAGAAATGTTGCGGAGAGATTTAATTCCATATACGGTGATGTATTTAAGATACCGGAGCCCTATATCGCAAAAACAGGTGCAAGGATCTACGGACTTACCACTCCCGATTCCAAGATGAGCAAATCCATCCCTGAGGGATGCGTATTTCTTATGGATGATCCCGATACCATAGCCCGTAAGTTTAAGAGAGCGGTCACCGATTCCGATACGGAAAGATGCGTGAGGTTTGACAGGGAAAATAAGCCCGGAGTTTCCAATCTTATGAATATCTATTCCACCGTGACGGGTAAATCCTTTGAAGAGATTGAAAAAGAGTTTGAAGGAAAGGGCTACGGAGTGTTCAAGCCTGCGGTGGGTGAGTGTGTGATCGATACCTTAAGGCCCATCAGGGAAGAAGCGTCAAGGATCATAAAGGATAAGGCTTATCTTGAATCCGTATACAAAAACGGCGCAGAAAGAGCATCAAGGGTTGCCGACAGGACTCTTGCAAAAGTTTATAAGAAAGTAGGATTTGTGTCACTGAAATGATCCGCATGCTCATCAGAAAAATTAAAGAAAAGGGTCTTTGGACCGTAATAAGGATCTGCTGGAGTAAGGTCATAATCTTTTTTACCATTCTTTTCAGGGGTGAAGGCGTTGCAGCTGCAGTGGATGAAGTAAGGCGGTCTTTAAAAAGCTTCAGCTATCCCAAGTGGATAAGGGATGTTGAGTCCGGGATTCCGCATGAGGACGGTCTTTCATACAGACCGCTCATATCCATAATCATTCCCGTTTACAATATCGAGGAAAAATATTTAAGACCCTGTCTTGATTCCTGTCTTAACCAGACCTATGAAAATATCGAGATCTGTATTTCCGATGACAATTCCCCGGATCCTTCGGTAAGAACTGTTTTATCCGAGTACGAATCAAAGTATTCAAATGTACGTGTGGAGTACAGGAAGGAAAACGGAAGGATTTCCGAGAATTCCAATTCGGCCCTTTCTCTTGCAAGCGGTGAATTCATTGCTCTTGTGGATGACGATGATACTCTTGAACCTTATTCCATACTTGAAATGGTCAGGTATCTCAATGATCATCCCGATACTGATTTTTTGTATTCCGATGAGGATATGCTTTCAGAAGACGGAAAGAAGCGTCACGATCCCAGGTTTAAGCCTGACTGGTCCCCGGATTCATTTATGTCCATCATGTATACCTGCCATCTGTGCATGATAAGAAGAAGCCTTGTGCTTGAAGTGGGAGGCTTTGATAAAAGGTATGACGGAGCTCAGGATTATGACCTTATAATGAAGATCACGGAGCGTACTGAAAAAGTAGGACATGTTCCCCAGATCCTTTATCATTGGAGAGAGATAGAAGGTTCCACTGCCAAGGATATGTCCGCAAAAACATATCTCAATAAAGCAACAGAGGAGCTTAAGAAAGCAGCTCTTGAAAGAAGAGGGCTTAAGGCGGATATTGTCTGGAGCGACAGGAAAGGGGTGGTTCAGTGTTATCCCGTATACCATACAGAGGAGTCTGATCTTGTCAGTATCGTCATTCCTTCCAAGGATAATTACGAAGTACTGAAAAGATGTATAGAAAGCATTTATTCCGTTCCTGCCGGTGTTTCCTTTGAAGTCATTGTTGTTGACAACGGATCTTCGGATGAAAATAAGGCAAAATATTCAGATCTTCTTGAAAAACACGGAGCTTCATATTTTTACGAACCTCTGGATTTTAATTTTTCAAGGATGTGCAATATCGGAGCATCCCATGCAAGGGGAAATATCATACTGTTTTTGAATGACGATATAGAAGTAAGAGGAGACGGCTGGCTTTCCGTTATGGCCGGTCATTGTAAGCTTCCCCATGTTGGGGCTGTGGGCTGTAAGCTTTATTACCCCGGAGGGAGTCTTATCCAGCACTGCGGTGTCGTAAATACAAAGGCTGGTCCGGGACATGCTTTTTATAAAGTGGATGACTCTCTGGTGGTTGCATACGGCGGAAGAAATCTGCTGCCTTATAATTTCTCCGTTGTTACCGGTGCGGCGCTTATGGTGGAGACAGCCAAATACAAGGAAGCGGGTCTTTTCGATGAATCCCTTGCCATAGCTTACAATGATGTGGCTCTTTGCTTTTCCTTACTGGAAAAAGGGTACAGAAACGTGCTCAGGCCTGATGTCTGCCTTATTCACCATGAGTCAATAAGCAGAGGAGTGGATGAAGAAAGTCCTGAGAAGACAAAACGCAGGGAAGCGGAGATGGCCAGACTTTATGAAGTCCATCCCGGTATGAAGGGCGTGGATAAGTGTTACAATTCCAATTTCAAACCGGATAATGCGGATTTTATTCTGGGATAAAGACATGAAATGCCCACCAGGGCAGATTAGGGAGGTATATTATGGCTCTGAATGACGGATGCAAAAAGATTGAAGAAGCGGTAAATGCATATATCTTTCATAAGAATGAGGACAATGATATTAAGCTGAGAGAGGAGCTGGTGGGCTTCATCAACCGTAATGACACCATTCTCACATCAGTCAGGATCCTGAAAAAGGGTGCTTCTTTTGATGATGTCGCAAATGAGAAAAATGCCGACGGATCAAGACCCATATCCATCAGTCTTGTGGGAGCTACGGATGGCGCCTGGATTCCGGCCTTTACCTCCAGGGAACAGAAAAACTTAGGCTCCGAACATGAACTTTTGGAGACAGGCATCATATGGCTTCTTGATTATGCTCTCTCGGTTAATGATGTAAAAGGGGTCAGCATCAATCCTTTCGGGGAACAGATCAATCTTGACAGAAATTCAATAAGATCCCTTCTTAGGGCTGCAAATGTTGAAGCGGGGCTTGGAAAAGGCGAATAAGAGGAAAGACCATGTTTAACGAAGAAAAATACAGGGGACTTGAATATCCACAGAGAGAAGCTACCGACGAACTCATTGATGAGGTGATAGCCCACCTTGATAATGAGCTTGAGATCGGGGCGGTCAAGATGACCGTTGAGATGGACGACAGGCAGGAAGAGCATTCCAAGGTTTCCCACAAATGCTCAAAAGCGTACGGAAGGGATGCCACCACCATGATCGCACAGCTGGACATGATCCATGATTTGTACCTGTCGGAAATGGAAGAATGAATCTTTAATATCTTTTTTATCGCTGTTATTAGCACTCATTTTAAATGAGTGCTAATTTTTTCTTGACTTTGCATATTTGCAGTCCTATTATTATCTTTGTTGAGAAAAAATAATACGGCAGCGTACCCATACGATGCCGGAGATATGCTGACAGGAGGCGATTTTGATGAACGAAAAAATGGGAACTCTTTCAATCGATTCCGAAAATATATTTCCCATAATCAAAAAGTGGATGTATTCGGATCATGATATTTTCTACAGGGAACTGGTATCAAACGGATGCGATGCCGTTACCAAACTTAAAAAGCTTGATATGATGGGAGAGTATTCTCTTCCGGATGGCTATAAGGGCAGAGTCGATGTATGTGTGGATCCTGCGTCAAAGACCATAACCGTTACGGATAACGGTCTTGGAATGACAGCTGATGAGGTTGAGGAATACATCACAAGGATTGCTTTTTCCGGAGCTACCGATTTTATCGAAAAATACAAGGATAAGAGCTCTTCTGACCAGATAATAGGTCATTTCGGTCTCGGTTTTTATTCTTCATTCATGATCGCGGATGAAGTCCATATCGACACACTTTCGTATAAAGAGGGAGCTGAGGCTGTTCACTGGGAGTGCGACGGCGGAACGTCATACAGCATAGCATCCGGTGACAGAAAAGAAGTTGGTACAACCATTACTCTTTTTGTGAATGAGGACTGCCTGGAGTTCTGCAATGAATACAAGGCAAGGGAGGTTCTTAAGAAATATTGCGGATTCATGCCCACAGAGATCTACCTTACAAAGAAGAATGATGATTCCACGGAAACCATAGATCTCGAAGATAAGAAAGATGACGATGTTGTGATCGAGGAGATCCATCCTACCGTTGAAAAGAAGGACGACGGAACCGAAGAGACCAAGGGCAAGGAGAGACTTAAGATCAAAAAGCGTCCCGAGCTCATTAACGATCCCAATCCTCTCTGGACAAGGAATCCTTCCGAGTGCACGAAGGATGATTATCTTGAGTTCTACCGTAAGGTATTCCAGGATTACAAAGAGCCTCTTTTCTGGATCCACCTTAACATGGATTATCCCTTCAACCTCAAGGGAATCCTTTATTTCCCCAAGATCAACATGGAATACGAATCCATTGAGGGAACCATCAAGCTCTATAACAACCAGGTATTTATCGCTGACAATATAAAGGAGGTCATTCCGGACTTTTTGATGCTCCTTAAGGGAGTCATAGACTGCCCGGATCTTCCTCTTAACGTTTCAAGAAGCGCCCTTCAGAATGACGGATTTGTAAATAAGATCTCCGAGTACATATCCAAGAAGGTTGCGGAAAAGCTCTCCGGAATGTGCAAGACCGAGAAGGAAGAGTATGAAAAGTACTGGGATGACATATCTCCTTTCATCAAGTACGGATGTCTCAGAGATGATAAATTCTGTACCAAGATGAATGACTACATCCTTTTCAAAAATATTGACGGAAAATATCTGACACTTCCCGAGTGCCTTGAGACAAAGCCCATTGACACCGAAGAAGGTGAAAATGAAGAAGATAAGGATAAAGAGTCCGGAAAAGAAGCTGAAAATGAATCTGAAGCAGCTGCGGATAAAGAGACCGAAAATGCTGACGGATCAGATGATAAAGAGGCTAAAGAAAAGATCATCTACTATGCAACTGATGTACAGCAGCAGAGCCAGTATATAGCAATGTTCAAGGCATCAGGAACAGACGCTGTAGTCCTTACACACCCCATCGATATGGACTTTATCCAGCAGCTTGAAAGAAAGAATGAAGGCGTTAAGTTCATGCGTATCGATGCCGATCTTACCGATGCCATGAAGGCTAAGACAGGTAAGAAAGCGGAAGAAGAGCTGGGAGAACTTAAGGATAAGATCGAAAAGATCATGAAGAAGGTCCTTAAAAAGGATAAGATCGAGATAAAGGTTGAGAAACTCAAGAATAAAAAAGTAGCATCAATGCTGGTTCTTTCAGAGGAGACCAGGAGAATGCAGGATATGATGAAGCGTTATGCGGCTTCCGGTATGGGACTCGGGAATTTCGGAAACGAAGGAGAAACTCTTATCCTGAACGCATCACATCCTCTTGTTAAATATGTGACCGAGCATGAAGACGGTAAAAATACAAGAATGATATGTGAACAGCTTTATGATCTTGCAAAGATCCAGCAGGCACCCCTTTCAGCTGATGATATGGCAGCATTTATCACAAGGAGCAATGATATTCTTATGCTTCTTGCAGAGGATAAATAAAGGATGGACAAACGCCCTATCAAAGGCTTAAACATCGGCCTGATGTAAGGCGCAGGGCAGCCCCTGAGGGCTGCCCTTTTTGTTTACTTAATGCCCGAAATTTGCTATAATTTCAGTATCTGTGTAAACTTGGAGAAATATGTAAATGCGCCGCGTTTTAAACAGGATTTTACAGGGCAATTACACATCTGAAGATCTTTCTCTTGATTTTTCATGTTCCCGGATAGAATTGGATATTCCGGCAGGTGAAGAATATGAGGGCTCTTTTCACATATATTCATCTTCCGATATCATTCCGGAAGGAAAAGTCGTATCTTCAGACCTCAGGATGGAACTTATCTCCGATACCATAACAGGCTCCGATACCGAGATCACATACAGACTGGTTAAAAATTACTGTTCCGAGGGAGATACTGTAAAGGGCGTGTTTTCCGTGATCTCCAATATGGGAGAGTATTATATTCCTTTTTCCGTCAGCATAGTAAGACCTGTTCCCGATTCACAGGTTGGCCATGTCAAGAATCTTTTCCATTTTACGAATCTTGCCAGGGCAAACTGGGCTGAAGCGGTTTCGTTATTCTATTCCAAAAATTTCCCCCATGTGATAGCGGATGCCGATGCGCAGACCATTCTTACTTATAATGCCCTGTCGAGCCAGAGAGGTTCCGAGATCGCCGTTGAGGAATTCCTTATCTACACAGGCAAAAAGTCTCTTGTCACATACTCCTGCAAGGAAGGCGAGATCAAGATAAATGTCCCCACAAGAGAGAGGGGCACCGGCCTTAAGGAGATAGTTATTGAGATCGGCAGGGACGGATGGGGATATACCCGTCTTAATGTAAAATGCGAGGGGGATTTCCTTTTCACCGAGACCAAGACTCTTAACGAAGCTGATTTTTCGGGAAATATCTGCTCTCTGAAGCTTTTTATAGATTCTTCGGGATGTGCGCCGGGACTTCATCCGGGCAAGATCATACTTTACAATTCCTATACCGAGCTGACGGTGCCTGTATGGCTGAGCGTGGGATCCAAGACCAGATCCCTTTCTTCCGATGTTGCAAGAAAATCCCTCTTTGTAAAGATCATGGAGGGATATATCGGAAATATGCTTGGCGAAAAGGAAGGGTCTTCTTTTATAGCCGAGATGAGCAGGCTCACAGACCAGCTGCTTACTTTGGATGAATACAGTATAACAGCCAAGCTCATGCAGGCGCATCTGCTGAATTTACAGGGCAGGCAGAGTGAGTTTGAGTGGACCTGCGGCTTTGCTTCCGAGCTTTTGGATAAGAATGAAGCCGGAAGGGCCAAGAATTCAAAGTCCTATGTTCTGGATGTTTCATATCTTGATTATCTGCAGATACGAAGCGAAGATGCCGCCGCTTCAAACAGAGCCCGCAGACATCTTGAAGATATGTCCAGAAGGTTCAGGGATGACTGGAGGGTCAGATGGCTTTTTGCCAGAGTGCGCTACGAGGAAAACGGTGATGTGAGCGCTTTGTGGGAGGCTATGAGAAGTCTTTGCCAGGAAGGATCCAACAGCCCTGTTATCTATGCTGAGGGAGTAATGCTCCTTAAGGATAATACATCACTTGCAACAGAACCCGACAGGTATTCTTTACAGACCATTCTTTTCGGATTGAAAAAAGGGATCCTGGGTGAGGAGATAAAGGAAACGCTTCTTTTTATTTCCGAAAGAAGCCGCCACTCCCTTCCACTGCTTCTTAAGGATCTTGAGCTGATGTATAATGTCAGCCCCGATAACCGCATTCTTGAGGAGATCTGTTCACAGCTCATACGCAGCTACAGACATGACGGTGAATCTGCCGTCTGGTATAAGAGAGCCGTTGTTGAAGATATAAGGCTTACCAATCTGTATGAGAATTATGTCATGAGTCTTGATGAGGATTCCTTCGTTGATATCCCCGGAAATGTGCTCAAGTATTTTTCCATGTCCAGTACACTGGATGATGCTCATACGGCAAGTCTTTTTTACTACATTGTCAGACACAAAAAAGATATCGGAAATCTCTATGACGTGTACAAACCGCGCATGGAAGATTTTGCCATGGAGCAGATACATAAGGGTATCATCACAAGGCATCTTGCCTGTGTTTACTATGATGTCATATCTCCCGCATCCCTTGACAGAAATAACGCAAGGATCTTTGCAGACATGCTCTTCAGTGTATGGCTTCAGTCTTCGAATCCCAGATTCGTCAAGGCATATGTTTACCAGAGGGGCTTCAGGCATCCCTGGGAGTACAAGCTCACGGACGGATGCGGATGGGTATCTGTGTACGGGAATGACTATATAATCGCTCTTGAAGATACATCGGGTAACAGATTTGTCAGAAGTGCCGACTATACCCTTGAAAAACTCATGCTTCCCGGAAAGTTCCTGAAAGCGGTCTCGGACTGTGTTTATGATAATGACCGGTTCAATATGTATGTCCTTTCGTCCGGCGGAGGCGAAGATGAGATAGATGACGGAAATATCTTAAGATATCAGAACCTGTCATCCAGTGAAGAACTTGATTCGGATACCGTTTATATGTACCGTCTTAAGATCCTTGATTATCTTGCTTCAAAAGGAGAGAGGGCTTCGCTTGTAAACGGCATATCCCATTTAAGACCCGAGAAGATGTCGGTATCGGACAGGTGCGAGCTTATGAGGCTCATGCTGATGGCCCCCGACTATACCCCCATATACAATCTCATTAAGACCTGCGGACCATATTTTGCGGATCCCAGATATATGCAGACATTCCTTGACAGACAGCTGCAGGGACTTGAGGAGGAGGATGAGCTCCTTACGGCATCCGCGATCTACTGCATCAGCCTGGGAAAAAAGGACGGCATCATACTCAGCTATCTTGCATCTTACTATAAAGGGCAGTGCAAGGATCTTCGCAATATCTGGAAAATGTCCGGAGGATACGGCGTTGACAGGAAGGTCCTTGAAGAGAGAATGATCATCCAGATGCTTTACAGCGGCGCTTTTGTGGGAGAAAGGGGCGAGATATTCGAAGATTATATCCTCCAGGATCCGGATAAGGACGTTGTAAAGGCATTTCTTCTCCAGTCCTGTTATGATTATTTTGTCCACGAAAAACTCATTTCTCCCAATGTTTTTTCACAGCTGTCACAGCTTGAGGAGGAAGGATCCGAACTTCCCAAGGAGGCAGCTTTAGCGTACCTAAAATATTATGCGGAAAATCCCAGGATCATTGATGATGGTATAAGAGAGAAGATCATAAAACTTCTTGGATACATGATGAAAAACAGGATACATCTTTCCCTGTTCCAAAACTTTTTGTCGGAAGAATCCTTCCCTCAGGGAGATTTAAGGACTGCTCTTTTAGAGGTTATGGATGTCATGTGCGACAGGACCATAATCGATTACAGGGTAAGTGAGGGAGGCAGTGCCATCATCCATTACACCTTTGCGGATCCTGATGCCGATGACGGCGACTACAAGGAAGAACGTATGAGAGAGGTCTGCGGAGGGGTATGCTTCAAAGAGTTCGTTCTCTTTTTCGGGGAGAGCATTCAGTATTACATCACTGAGGAAACCTCATCAGGTTCCGAACTTAAGACAAGCGGTGTCCTTCGTAAGAACGATTATTTAGGCCCCGAGGGCAATTCAAGGTTCGGCATTATCTCTGACATGCTGGTAAGCAATACCATGAAGGATTTTGATACTTTTGACAGACTTTATGCCGAATACTACAAGAAGGAATTCCTGAACAGAAAACTGTTTAAGCTGGAGTGATATGTTAAAACTTCCCGGTGGCTTCGGAGGAAGCGGAAAAAGATATATCGTTGGTTTTGATCTGAGTGATTCCTACTGCGCACTCAGCTATTGCTGTGACAAGGGCGATATCCGTACCGTCTCTCTGGTCATGGGATCCGAGGAGTATTCCATTCCCATGGCACTTTCAAAAAGACACGGTGCCGGCCAGTGGTTTTTCGGAAATGAAGCCTATACATCAGCGGATGCAGGAGAGAGCATTCTGGTAGAGGATATATATACCAAGGCTCTTGCGGGAGAGGATACACAGATAGACGGACTGGTTTACGGTGCCGTAAGTCTTCTGACCCTTTATCTTAAGAGATGTTTCGGGCTGCTTCAGAGTGTCGGCTCCTTTGACAGGATGGATGCGGTGATGTTCACCCTGCCCGAAGTATCATCCAATTCCATTTCCGTCATCAGAAAGTCCTTAGAGGGTCTTCATATTAAGACCGACAGGATCTTTTTCATGGCTCATTCCGAAAGCTTTTTCAGATATGTGATAAATGAACCCGGGGATATGATCAGAAAAAATCCTCTTCTTTTCACGGTTGAGGATAAGGGCTTGTCCCTTGTAAAGCTTAATATAAACAGGTTCACCACACCCAAGGTCGTACATGCGGAAAAGACAAGATTTGATCTTCCAAGAGACAGGAGCACTCTTCCCGATGAGCTTGATAATACCCTTCTTCGGGCATCCCAGGGAGTCAGCGAGAAGATAGCCGATTATTCTTTTTATCTTGTGGGTGAAGATTTTTCCGAAGACATACTGCGCAATTCCCTTAAGTACATGTGTTCAAAGGGAAGGGTGTACGGCGGCATCAATCTCTTCTCAAGGGGAGCGGTCTATGCGCTTTTAGACAGGGAAGGAAAATCCGACTACGTATTCCTTGGGGATGACAAGCTTTCCAATAATATAGGCATGAAGCTTTTAAGTCAGGGTGCCGAAGTATACTATGCACTTCTTGATGCAGGCATCTGCTGGTATGATGCCGAGAGTTTTGTTGAATTTTATGTTCAGGGGACGAACGTCATAACCCTTTCCGCCGAATCCATCAAGGAAAACCATAAGTCGGATGTTGTGATAACCCTTGAAGGATATGAAGGGAATCTTACAAGAATGAGGCTGACTGTATCAATGAAAGATACATCGGTCCTTCGCGTTGTTATAGAAGATCTGGGTCTTGGAGCTTTTACCGGGACCAAGGCAAATAAATGGGAAGAGGAGATAGCACTTCCGTAATGGCTGCAAGGATAACACTCAGTATAGGTTTATATTCACAGATCCCCTATGTGATACCGGGCATTGAGATACCGGTATACTGCATAGAGGAGCTTTGCGTTGCCGTCAGGGAAAACGCCATGCTGATAGATGATCAGATAATGAATAAATCCCTTATCGAGTGGATCAGCAGGGATCTTTCCCTCAGAGAACTTGCGGATGCGCTTTTGGGCATAATGAATTCCCACGGAAGCGTCAGCGATTTTTGCAGGTATTTTCTTGAGTATACCGGGCTTTTTGACAGGGCTGAAGTTTATGAGATAACAAAGCTCCTTGCCATGGGAGTAGGAATGTCCGTAATGGAACGCCAGAAAAAGCAGGCTGATACCCTGGCAGAGCACGGTAATTACGAAGCCGCAATACATGCATATAAAAATATAATCGAAAAATGGTCTGATGCAGGTGATACGTCATCCGATTCGGTGACCATACTTATGGGAAATATATACAATAATCTCGGAGTCTCGTATGCCGGGATGATGAAATATTCTCTGGCGGCGCTTGCGTTTAAAAAAGCGGGGGAATGTGATCCCACCCCCGAACACCGTCATTCCTATACCGCAGCCTTAAGGCTTTCCATGTCCGGTACGGATTTTATCAAATATGTTGCCTTAAATCCCGAGCTTGGTCCCGATTCCATTGCTATGGAAGGGGAGATAGAAAAACTCACGGAAGAATATGAGACCGAGGGAGAGGGAATGAGTCGCATGATAATGAAGAATGCCAGGGAGCAGATGGACAGGTCCGAGATTGCATCGGATAATGAGAAGATCCTGGATGAACTGAAAAAAGATTACAAGAGCAAGATGCATGTGAACTGATGGGATTTTTTTCGAAATTTTTTAAGAACAAAAAAATATGGGAAGAATCTGATACTTATGAAGATGAAGAGGTTGTCTATACAAGGGACGGTATAGATTTTCATGACCAGACCCAGAGGACCAGATATATCGCAGAGTGTCTTGAACAGATCCGCGAGGGATCCCATGAGATGGAGGTCCTTAAAGGTGAGTATGACAGGGTCACATCATATCTTAAGGATATGGAGGAGATCGAAGCGCTTCCCGATTCCGAGCGCTCAGAGCTCAATGCGGTAGCAAGACAGCTTGTTACATATGAAGAAGATATTGAAAAATTCAGAACCCGCTCGTCACCTCTTACGGATGAGCAGTTCGCATCCCTTAGAAGACGGGAAAAAGAGATCCCGTCCGGCCTTGAGAAGATCAAGGAAAATGAGAGAATGGCCATCCTTATAAGGAAGGACCTTCGAAGACTGGACGGAGAAAGAAAAGCCCTTGCCTTCCGTGAAAACGAGCTGAATGAGACCATGGAGAATATGAGAGGTATGGCTGTCATCTTTTCCGTTGCGGCAGCTGCTCTTCTGATCATTTTAGCTGTTATGCAGTTTGCCTTTGGGATGGAAGTTTACATCGGATATTTTCTTACCATTGCAAGCTGTGCCATTGCGATAACGGTTGTGTGTGTCAGGTTCATTGACGCAAACCATGAGCTTGAAAGATCTTCGGGCGGAATGGGAAAACTCATACAGCTTCAGAACACTGTTAAGATCAGATATGTGAATAACAGAAATCTTCTGTCTTATCTATATATAAAGTTCGACTGCAAGAACGGAAGGGAGCTTGAAGAACTCTGGAGCATGTATTCTAAGGAAGCGGAAGACAGAAGGCAGTTTTCCGAGAATTCATCCGGTGCCGAGCTTGCAAGAGAAGACCTGATCAGGTTTATGAGAAGACACAGGATCAGCGATCCTTTAAGATGGATAGATCAGATCCCCGCACTGCTTGACAAAAGGGAGATGGTGGAGCTCAGACACGGATATATATTAAGACGTCAGGCACTGAGAGAGCAGATAGAGTATAATAACGATCTGGCGAAGAAAGCAAAGGATGAGATCACATCGGTGGCTAAGGCTTATCCCATGTATGCTGCGGAGATCCTTGAGATGACCGAAAGGTTTGAAACCGAAGGAAGCCTTCAGGATTACTGAAAAAAATAAGTTAAGATTGCGGCCGGGCCGCTGAATAAAGCCGTATATATCGGCAAGAATTAAAAGGCAAGAATTAAAATACGAGGAGAAAGAAAATGGAAGAATTAAAGCCCGTAAAAGAGGGAAAGGTAAGAGAGATCTATGACAACGGAGATTCTCTGATAATGGTTGCGACGGACAGGATCAGCTGTTTTGATGTGATCCTTCACAATACCGTTACAAAGAAAGGAACGGTTCTTACCCAGATTTCAAAATTCTGGTTTGATTACACAAAGGATCTTGTTCCCAATCACATGATCACCGTTGATAATGACGAAATGCCCGAATTTTTCAGACAGGATCGTTTCAAGGGCAATTCAATGATGTGCAGGAAACTTGACATGCTTCCTCTTGAGTGCATCGTAAGGGGATACATAACAGGAAGCGGCTGGGCTTCATATCAGAAGGACGGAACCGTATGCGGCATCAGACTTCCCGAAGGACTTAAGGAATCCGAAAAACTCCCTGAGCCTATTTATACCCCCTCCACAAAGGCGGAGATCGGTGATCATGACGAGAATATCTCCTATGAGCAGAGCATTGCCCATCTTGAAAAGCATTATCCCGGAAAAGGCGAAGAATATGCAAAGAAGTTAAAGGATCTTACCATCGCACTTTACAAAAAATGTGCCGATTATGCCCTTACAAGAGGCATCATCATTGCAGATACAAAATTTGAATTCGGACTTGATGAAGACGGAAACATAGTTCTTGCGGATGAGATGCTCACTCCCGACTCATCAAGATTCTGGCCCCTTGAAGGTTATGAAGCAGGAAAGAGCCAGCCTTCATTTGACAAACAGTTTGCACGTGACTGGCTTAAGGCCAATGACGGAAAGCATGACTGGACTCTTCCTCAGGACATTGTTGACAAGACCATCGAAAAATATCTCGAAGGTTACAGACTCTTAACAGGAAAGGAACTTTGAAATGAGCTCTACTGACAGATACCAAAGCCCGCTCTCCGAGAGATACGCAAGTAAGGAGATGCAGTATATTTTTTCACAGGATAAAAAATTCCGTACATGGAGAAAGCTGTGGATAGCGCTTGCAGAGACTGAGATGGAACTGGGGCTTTCCGAAAACGGAAAACCCGTCATCACTCAGGAGATGATAGATGAATTAAAGGCTCACGCAGAGGACATTAATTACGATGTTGCAAGAGAAAAAGAAAAGGAAGTGCGCCATGATGTAATGAGCCATGTATATGCTTACGGACAGCAGTGCCCCAAGGCAGCCGGCATCATACACCTTGGCGCTACCAGCTGCTATGTCGGGGATAATACCGATATCATCCTTATGAAGGAAGCTCTTGAACTTGTCAGGAGCAAGCTCATAAATGTCATTGCAAACCTTTCCGATTTTGCGACCACTTACAAGGATCTTCCCACTCTTGCTTTTACACATTTCCAGCCTGCACAGCCCACTACCGTAGGCAAGAGAGCAACCCTCTGGATCAATGAGTTCATGATGGATCTTGAGGACCTTGATTATGTTCTCGGATCACTGAAACTTCTCGGTTCAAAGGGAACCACCGGTACCCAGGCTTCGTTTAAGGAGCTGTTCAACGGTGATGATGAGACCATAGATAAGATCGATCCCATGATAGCGTCAAAAATGGGATTTGATGATGTTTACCCTGTTTCCGGTCAGACTTATTCCCGTAAGGTTGATACAAGGGTTGTAAACGTCCTTGCAGGGATCGCGGCATCCGCTCACAAGATGAGTAACGATATAAGACTTCTCCAGCATTTAAAGCAGGTAGAGGAGCCTTTTGAAAAGAGCCAGATCGGATCTTCCGCAATGGCTTATAAGAGAAATCCCATGAGATCCGAAAGGATAGCATCCCTTGCAAGATATGTGATTGTGGATGCGCTTAATCCTGCCATTACATCCAGTGTACAGTGGTTTGAAAGAACCCTTGATGATTCGGCCAACAAAAGACTTTCGGTTCCCGAAGGCTTCCTTGCAACGGACGGCATCTTAGACCTTTGCATGAACATCACCGCCAAGGGTGGAATGAAGGTATATCCCAAGGTTATCGAAAAACAGTTCATGGCAGAGATACCCTTCATGGCTACCGAGAACATCATGATGGATGCTGTGAAAAACGGCGGAAACCGTCAGGAGCTTCACGAGAAGATCAGGAAGCTTTCCATGGAAGCCGGAAGACATGTTAAGGAAGAAGGCGCAGACAACGACCTTCTTGAACTTATAGCAGCGGATGAAAGCTTCGGAATGAGCATCGACGATCTGAAGAGATCACTTAAGCCGGAGAATTATGTGGGACGTGCACCCAGACAGGTTGAAGTATATCTCAGAGACTATGTAAAGCCTGTTCTTGATGCCAATAAGGACTCTCTGGGACTTAAGGCCGATATTAATGTCTGATGGGGATAAATTCGAAAATGCTTTCATGCTTTACTAAAATAAAGCAATACTTTATAATGTATCTCGTTGCGAAAATGCATTTTATGCATCAAAGAAAGGCGGAGTTTTAAATGGTAACAGCAATAGTAGGAGCTAACTGGGGTGATGAAGGCAAGGGTAAGATAACCGATATGCTTGCCGCAGACAGCGATATCATCATCAGATTTCAGGGCGGAGCAAACGCGGGACA